>WNGR01000213.1_pt1 | contig 85881 bp, 77 predicted proteins | sample 5407581 | NCBI WGS metagenome assembly WNGR01 (sample SAMN13153383, study PRJNA577476) | soil metagenome | isolation source: 80 cm soil or saprolite under Garry oak tree replicate 2 | place: USA:California | collected 2016-06-15
CTGGTGAGCTTTATGGATTATGATTTGGGATACTTCGATCTGGAGACTCGGGTGCTCGAACCGCTCGAAAATCCGTTCGGCCCAAAAGTGTTACCTATGTCTTAGGTACGTTGTGTCACCCATGTGTCCGGGCCGGACCTTTCTTAGAATGGTTGCGGGGGTCAGATTTGAACTGACGACCTTCGGGTTATGAGAACTGAGTTAGACGTCTAGGTTCGCTGATTCTGCGTGGTTTAGCTCCTAGACCCGTGCCACGACTTTTGTCCCAAATCTGTCCCAGGCATTCCGTTTCAGAAGCATTCGGTTAACAGCCGCAGGTAAAAATCACTAAGTCGTTGCTTTGGCGTCATTTACGAATTTCGGATTGCGTTTGAATTGGCCAATTGGCCAACCGTAGCTCAGAAAGGGTTTCCTTCGCTGGAGGCCGACTCAATTTCCAGAAGCCACCTGTCTCGGAGGGAGTTTGCCTCATCCTCATAGTTTTTTTCCTCCACGAGTGCGCGCCGCTTCATTCAAACTGTGAGCGACCAAAACACTCAACTAGCAGTTTGCGAAAAACTGAGGGACTCGTCATTCCGAGGCACGCCGCGCGCCGTCGATAGATTACACCTGGGCAGACGGAGACGCACTTCTTTCGGAGAGCGGTTAATGTTGATTGGATGGCGGAGGAGGGGGGACTTAAACCCCAGGCTTCCCGGAAGCATCGTTTTACAAGGGAAATCGCTGCCATCTCCTTTACTATCGCGAGCTTTCAATTTGTCCACGTGAAGCGCCGCGAAGTCAGGCGAAGCGCTTCGAAGCCCAAAAAGTGGCGAAAAACAGTAGCCCGGAATCAAAAAAGCTCATGCTCGCACATGTATAATTACAGGCTATGCCCCGCGCGCCAAAGGACCGCACCGTTCTCATAACACTCCTAACGGTCGGCGGACCGATCATCCTTGCACTTATAGCGATTATCACTCCGGCGGGGCAAGACTGGCTGAAATCTCATCTCAATCCTGCTCCAGCTCCTCACGTGGACCCGCCCAAGGTGAAGAGGACGAAGCATGGTCTTTGTAATGATCCCAGAACCAATCAGCCGTACTCGTTCGATATCCCCTCGTTCTATCCGAAGCAATACACGCATTTGGATCAGCCTTTCGGCGGTGATGCTGCCAATCCAGGTCATAAGTTCTATTTACCGAATCCAGTCGAAGCGCCTGGCTTCGTATTGGCTCCGCCAGGAACACACTGCAGGCACGATGGTACGCACGAAGAAATCACATATTCCGGTCCGCTTCGTTCCGCACTTGGGCAACCGACGAAGTTTGCCGAAATAGAAGGCTGGATAAACGGCGAGGGCGGTCCCATCTATATGACTGTCGCTTACCAAATGCCATGCGAAATCCCAGACGAAAGCAATTGAACTTGGAGAAGTAGCTCTTAATCGCAATATAGCTGGAAAAACTGTGAGAGCGAGGGTAAATGCAAGCGCGCGGAAAACCCGGGCCTCTCGTCAGCAAGGGCAGCAGACGCCCATTCGAAGTCGCGGTTGCGTGTTGGATGGACCTCTTGGGCTACGGCAGTATGATCGCCGAGGCCGGTTTCAATCCCTTACACCGGGCAGCTTCACGAGCAGTGCGACGTTTGCGTCGCTTTCATGAAATTGTCGCCTCGCACAGTGATCGCCATTACCCAACGCTCGTTATGAATGATGGAGCGGCAACCTATCGCGACCTATCATTTAGAGGTCCCGGACCCACGTATGATTTTCTGCTTCGCTCATGGGAACTCTATGAAAGCATTCGTCGAGAGGAAATCTCCCAAGGATATCCGGGAGTAAGGCTCGTATTGGCGACGGGCTTTCGCGTTCGAGGAAGACGCGCTGGGATGGACGCGACGAGCGGACATTTCAAATCGATCCTACTTCGATACCAAAACAAACGATTGACGGCGCACCAGGCAATGCAGGAAGCGGCCCGCATCCGTCAACACTTCGATATTGTTCCGCAGCTCCAGGCCAATTTTGCCTTCTCTAGGGCTTACGTAGCCGAATCTCAGGGGAAAGCAGGAGGTCTCGCGGGGGCCCAGTTCTTCGTGGATCTCACTCTCTTTGAAACTCCCACTCCCATCTGGATCAAATTGGGAGAAAGAATAAAGTGGTCGAACGACCGACTGCGTATGCAAATATCCTTTGCTCCCTTGCTCGCCATAAACACTCCTGACAACAGGGAGAGCATTCCGCCCGGCATGCGAACAGCCCTGCAGGTTGCGCAAGAACTAAGTCAAGACACAAACGTACTCAATCTTTTGCGCCGTACTGACAAGAACTGAGAACTCAAATAGAAATCAGACACAGAAGCAAGCGAGGCTAGCTACGGGGAACGTTGGCGAGTACCGAGGTGCCTGAAGGCGAAAAGCAAGAGCTTGAGAAGATGGTCGAATGGAGCTTTCGTCACGCCGATTATGTTGATCCTCTGACTGACTTGAAACGGACAGCCCGACAATTTAAGAATCCGTCGTGGATGTATGGATATTGAAAGAGGAATGGTAGAAAAAGGGGCATTTCGCCAAGCCAGCGACGCAGACCGGATGATGAGGTGTAATTACTTCGATACAGAAGCACCGCTTGCGTTAGCCGCGCGAACGCTGGCGGATTCTGATTTAACGTTGTCCTTCGAATCATCTTTTCGATTGCCCATCCACCGAGGCCACTTTCCCACTTCTTTTGCGACTTCCTCGATATGGGTCCAGTATTCCCGGTTCGCATCATTCGTCTTGTTTTTTATAACAGCCATTTCTCAGCTCCTATGGTTGAGGAAACATCTCTAGCTGCTTCGGAAGCGACTCCAACTCTTTGATGGCGATAGCTTCCCGTTGGATATATGAGAGCGGGGACATTGGAACACGCGGATAAGACCCGTGTCGAGAGGTTTCCAATATCTTTCCATCCGATTTGCGAATTAACTCAAAACCGCGGCTCAGAGTCAGCGAAAAGAGGTCAAAGTACCTCCTCGGTCCAACACCGACAAAGGGTGTAAACGGTACCCTTCTTTTGTCGCGATCGTCCTCACGTGCCTTCTCTTCGACAACGATGGCATCCTCGTGGAGCTCCTCCGCTCGGCTTTTTGCATACGGTTCTATATAAATCACACGGGAAATTCCCGCCGCAATAATGTGCCGCGTGCAATTGTGGCAGGGAAACGTCGTCGTGAACACAATGCCTCCCACAGGGCTCACACCTGATCGAGCACAGGTCAATAGGGCGTCCATTTCTGCATGCACCGCTCGGCCGTACTCGGTGATATCAAGCACTCCACGAAATTCCTTCTTAAGGTCTTGAGTCGAGTTATTACGCACTTCCTCGGGCAGGCAGCCGAAGAAACGTTCGATGATCTTTTCCCGTTGCCTATCATTTGTGTCATAGCCAAGAACGTGATCGCGACGGTCATGCGGTCCGGGCCAGTACAGCCCGCCCCCCGGTCTTGGCACATCGTTGCAGCCGACAGCCAAGACGTCTCCAGATCTCGAGGTGATCGCGGCTCCAACCTGACGCCCGAGTTGTCCCGATCGAAGTGAAGAAGCGTAAGCAAGAAACATCGCATGTTCACGCTGAGTTGGTGTGATGTGAGGATTAGAAAATACGAGGTCGAAGAATCTCTCCAACTCGGAAATGTACCTATTCTTCTCAAGTCGGACGAACACATCTGAAAGATGAAAAGTCTCTCGAGTTTGTTGTCCGTAGGGATCCAATTCTTGAGAGTCACGTGCAATTAGGTCGAGTGCATCCTTCCTTGGCGCATCTAGTTTTAGAAGATGTTCCAACCGTCCTTTCTCGGTTGCAAATACACCCACCAAGAAGAAACCGTCGCCATATACCTTGCGCAGTGTCGCGACTTCCTCCGGCCTCTTCAAAGTTAGGACGAGATGAGCGGTACGTTCGATCGGCTTCTGAACGAAATGATCTTCTCCCTGCTTTTCTTTTTCTCGTGCGGCATTAATATCTCCGATTGCCGCGAGAGCCCAGAGGTCCTTGCGGCCGGAATCGCGACAGCCTTGGTTACCTGCATCCATGTAGCTATTGATCCTGGCAATTTCTGGTTCATTCAAGAGGTCATAGTCGGTAAGTTTGGGAATGAGCGAGCTTATTTTCACCACTCGGGTTTTGTAATCATATTTCCCCAGGATCGAGGTGAGAGAGTCTCGAATCGGTTTGTAATCCGTGCCCACAGCACACACCAATCCAATTACGATTTCTGCGTTACAAAAGTCGAAGGGTTCGATGGGATTCTTGATCTGCGGCGGGCGGGCTGTTGGCACGCAAATACCTCGGATGTGGCTACAATCAACTTGGCATCATCTATTCCCTTTAGTCTCCGCCGGCGTTGAGGTTTTTTACAAGCCTGCATTTCACCATCGTGTTACTAATAGACAAACTCTCAGCGGTTCTGACCGCCATCAAACACCAATAGCCGACGGCATTGGTAAATTCACACAAGGTACAGGGCAGTTTCGATGACGAGCAACGGGGAGCCACATTGCTGCGCGCGGTTGATCCATCCTAAGAGGAGTAAGCCAGAGATGCTGCTGGTTGCGTGGATAGGGACAACCGAGCGCTTCACGTACCAACCTCACCACCATCGATAGGCCGGCCCAAAAGGAAACAAAGGAAACGGTCGGTATTGGGTCTGCGCCGGCGGCATCGTCGACGAAGTGCAGGCAGCCCGAGCATGGCTCGCCCGGTGTGTGGCCCGATGATGAAACATTGAAATGGCTTGTACCGCTTACAGCCACCCATCCCGTGGCCTGGCGCTGAACCTCCCACCTGCTCGGTATATCGTCAACGCCCACCAGGACGCGTGGAGCTAGACGCCGGCCAAGAGTCTTACCTTCAAATCGTTTGGTTACTGGTTCGAGATTCAACTTCGGAGCGCAGCGATCCGCAACCACCTGCACTTTCAAACTGCCGACGTCGTTGGTGAGGGTAAGCATGTTTCGATTCAGATTCGATGCGCTGGTCAAGTCAGCGTCGAATATACGTCCCCACATTTCGACATTTGGTAAGCGCGTCAGTGCGTACAAAGCAGATTGACAAATCGCGCCTGCGCTTATGACGTCTACCTCTCCTAAATTCACGCCCTTCGAAGGGACCGAGACCGAGCCAAAATCCCAGGTACAAACAGGCGACTGTTCGAAGTAGACGCGATCAGCTTGATCTCGAAATGGTAGGCGTCGCATTACGAATTTGAACGCCTCGCCGGCCGCGAGCGCTGCACTGACCATGGAACCGATCGGCCAATCGGCGGTCCAAGGCGAAGCGTCCATCATGCTTTCCATTGCCAGTTTTCCGTACCAGTCGCCGCCAAAGACGCGCCAGAGAGGAGCAAGACTATCGACGCCCTTGGTATTTCCAAGCACAAAAATGAGGTCTGGATTCAACCCAGTCTGTTCGCGCACCGTGGCACCGGCGACTAGCGCCCCGCTGGATTCAAGCAGCGCTTTGCAAATCGAGGGGCCAGACAGAGGGGGCTGCGGCAAGAGCATAGGGACATCAGGAATCCGTAACTCGACCTGCATGCCCATGCGGCTAAGCAACGAGACAGTCGTAACTAGGGCCGTCTGCCCACTGTGAGACGATAAGTTTTCAAGATCTGAAACGCAGAGGACCCGAAGCGATTGAAAGGAATGGCAGATCTCATCGTCGCTCAGTCCGTCGGCCACGTAGTCCCGACAAAGCAATATGGTCCGATTCAGTTCTTCGGGCGAGGTCATGCGACAATGACGGCCTCGCCCGCCGAGCTAAGGCGCTGCCACTTCCCGTCTGCGCGCAAACGACCCACCCAGGCCCTATTCAGAGATGGCTCACCTATCCCAAAATCGGGTACAACGATGGAAAGAAAGCCAGCTTGTGAAACGATTGGCCACTGATCATCGGTCAGCGAGTGAAACGCCTCGCGCGGATGTGAGTGGATTTGCGCTTTGATGCTACGCTTGGCGGCCACGAGTTGCCGCCAAAACTCAGTCAACCAGTTATCCGCAAGCTCATAGCCAAAAGCTGAGCGCTCGTGGATGGGATGCTCGACTCCATCCACGAGGTCTTCACCCACTGGTCCCGTCCAGTAAACGGCGCACTCACACTCCCCCCGTCCGCAATCACGCAGCCAGCGAAAGGTAGTACTGACAATATCGTTGGCCAAACGAAGAAGGCCCTCGCCACCCTTCACTGCGTTCGGACGGAGCAGAAGAACCTCACCGGGCTTGAGGCCGGCGCGCTCAACAGACTCATTTTCCGGCACGACACTGCCATCCTGTCGAAACAGGGATAGTAGATGCGCGTTTTGCGTAATACCAAAAACCGCGATCGCCTTTTGAAGTAAAGCCGTAACCTGCTCTTCTGGTTCGACCTGAATCGGCTTTGTGATGCCGTTGTATGCGACATCGACCACAAACTTCTTTTCCACGATTACGGTCACGGGAAAGTCCTCCTGGTGCCGACGTTCTGTAGTGCCGGACACAAGGATCAAGCTACGCCTCGGATCAGCGAATGTCAACCATAGAAACTATTATGTATGTTTTTGACAGAAACTGTTTCCGCCATTTGACACCCTGCCTTTTATGGGATATGAAACAACGTGTGGCGATACCGCAGGGACCCTTTTACAACGAATTCGGCAAGAAGCTCGCCGCAGCGCGGAGCGCCGCCAAAGTCACGCAAGAAGCCCTGGCAAAATCTGTCGGGATGTCCCGAACCTCAATCGTCAACATCGAAAAGGGACGCCAACCCGTGCATCTTCATCTGGTGGCCAAGATTGCCACCAGCCTCGGAACGAGCGTATCGGTGCTGATCCCGGACGGTGCTCTTCTAGCGTCTGCGACATCGGTTCCAGACCTGAAAAACGTTTCAGTGCAAAATCGGCCCTTCGTGGAACGCATTATGTCTGCGACGGCTTACAAAAAGGGAGTTGATGATGCCACCCAGATTTTCGCTGGCGAGGCGCAAAGCGGCAGAACTACTTCGAGTGGGAAGGGTAAAAAAGCTTCCGGTTCCAGTCGAACGTTTAGCGCAAGTAGCAGGCGCAAAAATTCGGTATGAGCCGTTCGAGGGTCGGATATCGGGCTTGGTGCACCGTAGCCCAGACGGATCAACCATAATTGGAGTCAATTCTTCCCACGCGGAGACACGACAGCGCTTTACAATAGCCCATGAACTGGGACACATGCTGTTACACAAGGACGAAAAGTTTCATGTTGATGAAAGTGCGTCCATTCGCTTCCGGGATGAGGAATCGAGCTTGGCAACGAAGTCAGAAGAGATCGAAGCCAACCAGTTCGCCGCGGAACTCTTGATGCCTGCGAATCTCATGGCCGCGGAGGTCGATAAGCTCCCGGATGGCGTAGATCCGGAGGATGCCGTCCCTATCCTCGCTGCACGCTTTCAAGTCAGTGAGCAGGCACTAACCTTGCGGTTGAGTCGGTTGGGTTTCTTAGTGTGATCTACAGGGATGTGCCTAGCATAGCGTCGCCTGTTGGTGCGGTCTCCGAATCGATGCTCATCGGCGAGGCTCGAACTCCTGAGGCAATCGCAACTCAACCCCGAACGGAAGAACCACTTTTCGATCCTCGATCTTGGTCGGTCGGCGTGATGATTCCCAGACATCCAGTTGCAAATCAGCCTTTTGCAGTACCGCCGCGGCGTAGCCTGCGTCTTCCGCCTGTAGGAGTTCGCGAGCGATTGTGATGACTGGCTCCGCGAGCTCAACATCAATTTCACCCAGCTCAGTCTCGATCGACATCACCGTCGCAGTTCGGCCGTCGGCACGAATGCCCGATTTCGAGGTGCGTCGGCGTAGCTCGTCATCAGCGAGATTGGCCAGTCGCGCCGCGTTTATTCGACTCGACTCCCGCAGACGTTGTTCCCGCCTTTCGGTTCGCGCCTGCACCGAGAAAGCAATCGCGTTGGCGTTCGCTCGCAGTCGAAGGCCTCTGAACAGTCCGAACAAGTTCGCTGCTGCTATTTCGACTGCCGCTTCTGAAGGTAGATTCGACTCTTCGACTTCGTTCCTGCGGTTCCACGCACGCAATTGCAGACGACGGGTTCGCAAGTTCGCGCCGCTTGGGTGGACGCGCGTGGCAACCACTAGATGCCTTGGAATGGTGAGGATTGACCCATTCAGCGTGACGAGAATATTCCGTGCCTGAGTAGACCAAGCGGGTGGGCATGTTCGTGTGTTTGTGAGGCAAAGTCGAGTACCCTTTGCTTCGGCTACCGCCCACTGATATCCCAAACCGGTTCGTCTCGACGCAGTCGAGCGCAGCGCCAAATAGTCGGGACACAAACGACACCGGCTTCGGGGACGGCGAGTCGTTGAGAGAACACTGCGGGGAAACGAGGGGTGCCACGCCGAAAGATCGACGGCCTGAACGGCCCCAGGGTAGAAAGCGCTGACGGGAGCCACCCACCTGTAACCCTCAGAGGCCAAGACATGTCGCGTGCCGGCAACACCCAACATCCAGGAGAGAAAGCTCTTCCATTGACGCTCACTGCGGGCCGCTTCAGCGCGGACGGCGAGGAGATCTGTTTTGCTCACGTTCGCCACCTGTAGTAGGTATGGTGGCCAGCCAATGAAGGAAGAACCGACAGCGGCCGGTAGCGACGGGACCCAATCGGCGAGCAAGTGTCCACAGATGTCACTCGTGGTCATTGGGAGTGAGCTCGACGTTGTGGCGCCCACACCCCAGTATTCAACGAATGTTGAGATAGTTTCCTCCCAGCAACAGCTTCCAGTTTGTCGAGAATGCCGTGCTCGGTCTGAGTTGCCGCCCGCTAGATAGATGCAAGATCGACGCGAGCTACGTCTTCCCAGTCCTACGAGAGGCATAATCTAAACACACTTAAGTTCAAGAGGGTATGCCTACAGCGTCTCTGCGCAGCCTAGCCGGAGTTGCGGACTCTCACGCAAGGATTCATGAGCCTGCACGCAAGTCAGATTTCCAATCACAACAGCATTCCAGCGCCACCGCTTCACTTCGACCGATATCGTCCCACTTCGCAGAATACGGGTACCTGAATAAGAGGCAGATTTTCATTGGAAACTCTTATTCAGAAATTACGCGCCCTCACCGGCATGCTTACAATCAGCGAAGTCGCCGAGCTACTCGGCTTCCATCCGGTCACGCTCAGGAGCTGGGTCCGCGCCGGTAAACTGCCGGCCGTCGGAATTGCCGGTCAATCTGGGAGCGTGTTGGCAAAGAACCCGATGCCGCGGTGGCAGCGCAATTTCGCCGGGAGCAGTCGCTGCGAGCAAAGGCGGCTGGCCTTCAGATCAACGAGGAACAGAAGGAAGTCCGAATCCCGTTGGAGTTCGCCATCGAGAATTTTCTTTCCGATGTGAAAACGCAGCGGTCTGCCCAATCAGCTAAACATTGGGCCTGGCTGCTCGACAATATCCGAGAGCACCGAAAGGCCGACCAATTCTAGACCTCTGAATTTATCTACATCCCCGACCAAGTACGGTGTTGCTCCAAGGCAAATTCGCTTGGGGCATGGGAGGCGTTCCTTGGGGCCCGCAAGTGCTTCCCAGCTAACTCATCATAAGAAGTTCCAGTCAGCCGCGGGGACAAAAGAATTTTCATTGTTGCTGACTCAACTGAGATTAGGCCCATGTCGAAGAGAGTATGAAGGTCTGCTCGCAACAAAAGCCCATTTGACAGATGATTCGAATCAGGACCGAGGTAGGGAATGATGTGAGCGGCTTCCAAGGCCTCTGGGGCATCGCATCCCGAGATCGCGCAGCGCGCCTCGTAAGCGTCAAGAAGTTCTTGACGGAACTGTAGTTGCCCTCGACGGCGAACGATAGATGCCAAGATCCATTCGCGACCGTCTGCCAAGCCCTGAAGATTCGCCGGTTCCGTCGCCGGCGGTTCCGGTTCAGTCATGACCTGCTCCACTTCCGAAGCGGAGCCACGACCGTGAGACTGACCAGTTGGCGTGAACCCCTCCAAAATGAAGTACCCTTCAGACCATCCCGCCACAAGTGCTGGCCCTAGAATCTTGTACAGAGCGCGAGGTTGCGTTGCAACCTGCCTCATGACGCCAATTGGGATCGAATCTCGCCAACACGCAAACAAGCCCCGGTTTGTGTATTCTGAGTCCCTCTCCTCGGGGTTCTTGTTCTCTTGGAAGTAAAAGAATGACCAGGTGCCATCACTTCGGGACAATGGTTCCCGATCTGGATATGGGCTGTTTAGCGCCTGACGGATGCTAAGCGCGTACTCACTCCACTCTGGTTTGTAGATTCCCTTGGCCTTCGATGCCAGTTTGATTCCGTTTCCGAGCGGCGCCGGCCAAGGCACCTCGCGTCCCCGATTATCGACAAACCACGTCAGTGCCAACCGATGGCGCTCAGGAATGCGCCTAAAAAGATCAGATAGCTTCACCATAGGCGAATCTATGCCCCCCCTCTCCCCGCGTCGCTTCGAATTCCAATCGTTCTCTGTCTTCCAAAAGAGCACGTGCTATTTAACGAGCAGGCTGCACAATTGGGGTTCCGTGCCGTGCAAATCTTTGAAGAAAAATCGAGGATTCCATAATTGTGCATGGCGCAATTCCTTTCTGGCAAAAGCGCCCATGCGAGTGGCCAAGCTTCTCCAGCGCGACGCAAATCTCTACCTGCTTTTCTTCCCGTGATTCTCTCAAAGACTCGAAGGACGTTCGCGTCAACAATTGGTACTCTCTTTCCGAAAATAAAGCATTCGATTGCAGATGCCGTATAGAGGCCTAAGTATGGAATGGAGAGCAAAGCTTCAAGAGACTGCGGAACTTTCCCATCAAAATCGTTCGTAAGCGTCCGTGAAATGACTTTGAGTGATTTCGCTCTCTGGTTTTGAAGACCCAGGGGTCGTAGCAATTGAACAAGGTGCCCAGTTCTAGCTCTCGCCAATGCGAAAGGTGTCGGATATTCGCGGATTAGTCGAGGCCAGACAGACGCAACGTCCTCGGCCTTCGTCTGGACCAGAAGGACTTCCGCTAGGAGGAGATGGAAAGGACGCACATTCTTTGCCCGCCAAGGAAATGCACGGAAGTTCTTGTTTCCAAAGCGTGCGAAAAATCCTTTGAGACCCGGTGGTAGCTTTACCGCGGCCGCCGCATCTCTACTCGACCAGAAGATGCTATGTTCGCGTTTGCGGCCGTATCGGGAAGAGGAGCTGTCTCCGTCGCGTGACTTGCGTGCCATGCTTTATGACTTCCAAGATAGCTTTTGCCAGACCTGCCGCCAATGGTGGAGGTACCGCGTCGGACACAAGTCGTATCTGGTCGGAAAGAGTTCCGGACAATTCGTAAGTAGTAGGAAACCCTTGAATCAGCATCGCCTCATACACGCTTAGGCGCCGACGTCCAGTGGGATGTATGTGAACCTCACGGTGACCGTAAGCAACGGTCCAACTCGGCCTGTCCCATTTGAGGACTCGAAATGGACGCCCCTTGATGTCGCCTTCTTTCAAGTATCCGTTGAAGAATTTTTCGGACCTAGGCTTCATGCACCAATGGTTCGGGTGAACCGGGATGTCCCCCGGCGATAGCCCGTGCTCATAATACTTCGGCTTCGGTAAAGAACCGATTGCATCCTTCACCGTTCTCCTGGTTTTCGTATTTCCTGCGGGGAATTCAAAATCGAGATCTGGATATTTTTTCTCGTTAAAACCTACAACAAAGAGTCGCTTGCGTACCTGCGGCACATCAAAATCCTGGGCATCCAATTCTCCTTCGAAGATCGAGAATCCCGCAGAGACAAATAGTTTCTTGAACACACCGAACAGCTCGGAATGTTTCCTGTACCGAAGCCCGAGAACATTTTCGAATACGAAGAAATCAAGTTCAAAGGCCACTGCTAATTCCTTTAAGACCGCCGCGTAATTGTGAGGGAGGTCTGCACGCGCATCTCGCTCACCGCCATTGCGATTACTTAGAGAAAAGGCTTGGCAAGGCGGCCCGCCAATCACCCCGACGGGCTTTCTCGCCTGCGGTAGTTCCGCCAGCCGGTCCAGGATGTACTTTCTTGGCGCCAAAGAAAGGTCCTGCTTCAATACTCGTACACCAGTGTGGTTCTGTTCATAGGTTTTGCATGCGCTTGCATCTTTATCGATGGCTATAACGGGTTGAAAACCCGTCTCCCTGAAACCGAGGTCAAGCCCCCCGCAGCCGCAGAACAAACTGATGACAGGCAGCGAATCTTTCTCCAGGCAATTCGGCTTTTCGAATTTCTCGGAACTTCCTTTCGTGGCCATCTCAGTAGGGCCTTCTCAAAACTTCGAAGATCGACTTGCATGTGACCCTTTGTGCTCCAGCAGCGACAGCTTGAGTGTACGCAGCACTGAGTTGCGGGCAAAAGTTGTTGGGGTTCGTGTCCCAGAGTGGGTGGACAACGATTTCGATAGTGTTTCCCCTGCGGCCGGCCGGAACACCGGCTAGTGTCAAGAACTGCCATTGTGGTTGGGCCGCGAAGTATGCAGTGGCAGTGGCAATCGCCAGGCTTTGCCAATATGAAACTGTGAAATCGATCACTGCGTTTGGATCTAGCGCGAGACGTGCCAAGTCCAACCCAAGACGCCAATCGAGTATATTGTGAAACGCTAGATTACTGAAATCGCGAAGACAATCAGGGCATGAAGTCTGGCAGGTATTTGCGTGCGCTGCTCCAACGAGCGGATCGTAAAAGCTAGGGTCGCCCTGGCCGCTCAAGAATCTCAACAGGTTCTCCACTTCCGCTGGTATTCCCAAATGAGAGCTGTATCCTGCGCCGTTCTCCAAACTGTCGGAAATGAAAATCTCTCCTCTGACTTGAGCATTCGGATCTCGAACAATGCGTAACCCTACTTTGAGTTCACGCTCATCGATATCAAGCCGAACGGCAGCGGCGCGCCGCATCATGAAGCCAAGTGAGTAAAGTGCTGCGCGGCCGTTCACATCGAGCGGCGTATGAATGATGCCCGCAGGCCACGCTTGAATTCCAAGCACCAGAACATCAGTCGGTTTAATGGCAGCGAGGGCGCGCCGGTCCTGGCCAGCGCCTGCGTTAATCTGCGGATTGTTGACCCCGATCTGAGTCAGAGCTTCCCGCGTTACCCATGTTTCCCCCAGGCTCAGCTTCACGAAATCGAAGCATCTGCCACCGTTGTCGTTCACTACGAAAACGGTCTCTTGCCCGGACCAGATGCCAAAATTTGCTCTGTGCGTGAGCGGCTGGAGAGTTGCTCCCATCTTCGGCCGCGACGCGCGCGGCGTCCATTCGAAAATACCCTCAAAATCGCGGCTTCTGCCGTACAAGGTTCTGAAACCAAGAGGCTGAGCCAGCTGAATCACTTCATATCCAGGGTCCTGCTGCGGTGTTGCGCCGCAAACAGGACAGACGGCAGGAGTAGCCGGTTGCACATCGACTGCCTGGCACGCGCGGCAGAATCCGATAGGGTGCGCAGGTCCCAGAGGATTGGGCTGTTCCACTGCAAAGCGTCCCTGCGGCCGGTAATGCACGACACCCACGGACGTATGAATCAATCCGTCCTTAACTGTTTCAGCGCCCGGCGCGAACTGGCTGATCGCCAAGTCCAGGTCGCGGTCAACCACGCCCTCCTCAGGAGGCCAGTCGTAACCCCCCGCAGGGCGTTCGTGAAAGAGATAGCGTACGCGCGTCGGAAACCCGAACATGGGAAGCAAGCCCACGTTGGCGAGCCGCTCGCTCAACGCGTCCTGAACGAGCAATGGATCGTTGGCCGCCGCCGTTATGCGGCCTATAAGCTGATGATTGATGAAGGTAAGCAATGCCGCGCGCTGTGCCACGAGCTGCAGATCGGTGTACGCCAGCAGGACATCGGCGGTGCGGGAAACCGCCGCTTGATTGCCTTGGATCCAAGCCGCCACCGATTGTTCAGCCGTCGGCCCTGGAGGGCCGCCAGCTTGAGCCGGCGGCAGCGGCTGGTTCCATTGCACCGCGTTTCCGAATTCACCGTGTACGCTGTCCGCTGTCTGAGCGCCGAAAAGATTGAGTGCCTGAAATGCCTGTCTCAAGACTTCTTTGGCGAGCACCCGCTTAATTATTTCCAGCCGCGTCACATCAACATATGGCTGCGGGGGCGGGTCTGCGGTCATGCGTTGCGGACGCTGAAAATAATAATCGTCATGGCTGCGGCCACGGCACAGAGTCAGCGCAACAGAGAGGCCGGCTCCGCGGCGGCCTGCGCGGCCGACCCGCTGCTGGTAGTTGAAACGCATCGGCGGCATGTTGGCCATCATGACGGCCAGGAGCCCGCCAATATCCACACCCGCTTCCATCGTTGTGGTGACACTCAAAAGATCGATGGGATCTGTCCGCGCATTCTCAATGCCTGGCAGTACGATATCCTGAAAGAGCCTTTGACGCCTGCGGCCGTCGGCCTTGTTCGTTTGGCCCGTGAGTTCCTCGCAGTTGAGGCGGAAGAGGTCTTCCGTTTGCGTAGCCAAATAGCTGTAGTAATCGGAAAATAGCTGCGCCGGCGTCAACGACTGCGGCGGGTTTAGAACAGTCTGGCAGTCAGTGCAAACGCGGCCGGCCGGATGAAGGTGAATCCTCGTGCATTGCGGGCATTCATAGAACTGTGTCCCTGCCCGAAAAAGAAACAAGGCCTGAGCCTGCAGCACGAACTGATTCAGGCACCCGGAATTTGTCAAATGATTCAGAACATCTGCCTCGAGCGCAGCCACATTCAGGCCGCGACGGTCCGCAACTGCCCGCAAATAATCCCGCACATACGCAGGCGTGTTTTGTGGCGGATTGGCGTCGTGCGATGAAAGTTTTTTGCGCGAACCCAAAAGCCGGATGACTCCGTCGGCTGCTTCCTGCACATCAGCGTTCGGCGCCGGAAAGCTGAGCCGGTCCGTTGTCGCAAATGCGATGCATAGGGATTCCAGGCTTCGCCGGCCAGAAGCGAAAATAATGTCCATCAACTCCGCGAGGGATTCGTCTGCGATTCGTGTCAGATGATTCTGCTCGTCTGCGCTCAGCTGGCTGTTCGGCTTCGGACTTGGAGTCATGCCTGCGGGCCAGTTGTAGAGTTCCCGCCAGGGGCCCGAACGGTTTCGAGCGTCTGTCCAAAGAACGTCCTGCGAATAGCCGCCCGGATTAATTCCTTGCCGCAATAATTGCGAAGATACATCTATCGCCAGTTGCCCGACCGCGTGCGGTCCCTGCGTGGCGCGAAGCTGTATCCGTTGGGCAGCCTGCTGATGGGTCAGTCCAGGAAACGTCTGTGAGGGGCGATTCGCCAGCGATCCCTGTGCCATTGACAGCGTTGCGATTTCGGCAGGATAAGCGCCGACATAAGCATCCGCGGCCTGCTGCTCTTCTGCAGACAGCGCTTGACCATGAAGTTGAGCGATGAAGGCGAGAGCTCCAGCACCTTGATGGGTCAGTGCTGCAGCGAGAGCCTGACGGACAGAATCGCGGTAATGCGCAAAGCGCATACCGGCAGACAGTTTTGCAGCATCTTGTCTGCTATCGGAAAATACAACTAACTTCCGCCCGCTGGGATTTTCAGAACCAACCTCACGGAGCAGAACATCGGAAAGTACCTGCGCCAGCTTTTGGAAGCCGGTCCGCTGCATTCTTACGGGCGATCCGATGTTGCGCCACGCCCAGTTCGTATCGCACCGCGGACAGCGCGATGGATATTCCCGCGAAGCGCTCGCCGCCAGTCCCTGCGGAGGAGGATCGAAGATATCTCCATTGGGGTCATGCATCGCCGGAACACCGTATAGAAAGCCCCGTCTCGCCTGCGCGTTTCCGCCAAGGGCTATCCTGGCTTCCGCAGGAACAAGGAACGCAGGCCGCCACTCCCTTTGCACATTGTTCTGGGACCATTGCGGCGCCGCAGGCTGCATGCCATTGTCTGCGGGCCAGAATACCGCATACCTGGCATAGTCTCGGTCAAACGATGCCATGTCAGGCGACGCTTCCAAATCGGGATGGTCCGGACTCAAGTACCACTCGTTCGGATTGGTTCCAGGACGCCTGTATCCTCCCAGAAAAACTTCGCCGCAAGCCTCGCAGTAGAGCAACTCCAGCACGCGCGACCCGCACTGGCACATAAAAGTTGGTGTGTAGTGAAGCCGTCCGACGGGGCACGGCATCGTCCTCGCCGGCGCTGCGCTGCATTGAGGATCGGAACACGCCCACAATCCCTGAAGGTTTCTGAAAAGCAAATGCGCGCGCACTGGCAGCGGCGCTGCATTGTTGGAGCTGCGCGCAGCGCAAAGGCCTCCGATCAATCCATTGACCGCAGCTTCCCGCTGCAGCGCTGCCAGCGCCGGAAAGAGCTGACTGCCAATATCTGATGGGAACCGGGGCTGAGGAATCGCTCCCTGCCCCGCCTCCGTGCACGCAATTCGCAACGCATCCGCTGCCTGAATATGCTGAAGGCTTCTGTAGATAACCTCTTCCGGAGGAGTCCCTGGCGGAACCGCAGGTGCTCCAACCGCGGCACGCAGGCTTTGCGCAGCCGACTGAAGGCCGGCCGGCGCTTGCAGGTCTTGTCCCAAATCACGCAGCGCCCCGGCTTGGTTACTCACAATTTGGACGGACTGCGGGCTCGGGGCTACCGTGCTGCCGCCAGTAACTCGAAAGCGGCTGCGGTCACGGCCAAAAAATGCTTCAAGGTAGTCCAATCCAGAAGCATCGTCCGTGAGTGAAGCACTCGACGCGATGATGCGGAGCTGACTTGAATTGGGCACCAGACCAAGACGGTCAAGAAGCACGCGGATTATGTAGGCCACTTCTGTGCCCGGAGTGCCCCGGTACGTGTGAAGCTCATCGACAACAAGATGAAACAACCGCGAACGGTCCGCCTCCAGCCATTGCCGCGTGAGGTCAAACACCGGAATCTCCATGCTACGCATCAGCATGATGTTCAGCATCGAATAGTTCGTGATGAGGATATCCGGCGGATGATCCTGCATGTCCCATCGCGACCACATCTCGCCGCCGTCTACGCGCGGGAAAAAATGCGCGGCCGGGGTTCCGGCGACACGCTGGGCCTCTTGCTCGGTCAGTCGGAGCTCTTCTCTGAGCTTGCTTGTCTTTGCAGCATTGCGGTCCCCTGATACGGGTGTGCGTCCCGTGTAGCGGCCGAAGTAGAAGCGGTTTCCGGCACGCCTTGCCTGCAACCAGTTGCGGACATTGTTGCTGTCCAGCGCGGTCCGCATCCGTCCGAGCTGATCCTCGACCAGTGCATTAAGCGGATAAAGGACGATGGCACGCATTGCCGCAGGACGCACTGCAGGATTTTCGTGCCCGCGTTGGGGAATCCGCGGCAGCCACCGGCTTGGACTCTGGCGGTGATTCCACCAATCCCATTGCGGATTGCGGGGCCCTGGCTGGCCCCATGACGCTGACTCGCGGACGAGTGCCGCAACGATTGGCAGAAAAAAACATTCTGTTTTGCCCGAACCGGTGCCTGTGGTCACGACAACATCGTGGCCATTGAAAACTGACTCCGTAAAAACCTGTTCTTGGTGCGCGTAAGGAAGACGGTCTGGCGGAAAGACTTCCAGCGACACAAAATCCGCAAGATCGGCAACCTCTCCCTGGCTCCAAGAATTCCCGAGCTGCGCCTGAGCAATCGCCTGAAAAGTCCGGTTGCTTGACTGGTAGGCGGGAATTGGCTCAATAAGCGGCTGCCGGAACAGGCGACCATCGACATTCAACAGAGCCCGCCGCTCAGCAATCAGGTCCGGATAGCGCAGATCGAAGGGGCTATCCAGGTAGCGCAAATACATCTCGCGCAAGTCTTCAAATAGAGCGATCGGATTGCTCATAGAAAATCCTGTCTCAGAATTTCAGCGGCCATCCCAGCTACTTCCTCAGGAATATTGCGGTATGTCAACATCCGCCGCTTGTAGACAAGACTGACCGACGGAGGAAATCCTGAGCAAAGGACCAAACCGCGCTCCGTGAGCATCGGCGGGCGCAAGATTGCCGGCAGAGTGAGAGTACGGGCGCGGCGGTCATACCGCAACACGCGGCGCTGCCGTTGGGAGAGGACAACATATTTGCCCACGGCTCCGGGCAGACTGACCGTCTTGCTCGGCTGACGCAAAAAGTATCGCGGCATCTGATAGCGGGTGAAGCAAAATAGCCCCTGCGCGCCAGGTGCATTTGCTTCCTGAACCGTTGTCTCATACCATCGCATCGACCTTCCCTTGACGACGAAATGCTTGACGTCCCAATCTTTGCCGCTTGTCGGCATTTGCTCCTCTCGCCAGTCTTTCACGGTGTCCACGCGCGGAAGGCACGAAAGCAGAGCGGTAGCACAATCTAGCTGAACGGCCATGCCACATTGCGCCGCGAATCCGGCCAAATCTTCTGCTTTTTGCGCGTGCAGCCGGATGATATCGGGGCAATCCTCCTGCGCTACGCGCTCGGCCTGCATTCCGTTTGGCTGCCAAATCATTCCGAGGAGCGAAGGTGTCCGCGCGCCGCAATACACGCCGGTGCAGCCCGTTTCATTCTGGAATACCGCGAACGTTGGCGGCACAACGCGCCATCCGTCCTCGCAACCAGCCACGTCGAATTCGACATGTCCCAGCCGCTCAAGATTGAGGCGCACACGCTGATGAAGAGGTAACGCCGTGTCGTGTCCGGCGTCCTCGGATTCCATTAAATCCAGACGCTCGACTGCACCTCGGAACTGAGGCCACGATCCTTGCTTGCGCGCTGAAAGCCATAGGAGAAGCTCGTTCGGGGTCATCGCGCGTCTCTCCAGATGCTGCGCGCAGTTTTCTTGTATTGCCTCCATCTCGCCATCGATTCCGGAGAACTATTCTCAATTCTCAACCCTTTGCGCGAGGCATCGAGAATTGCCACGCTCCATTCAAGTGCCGCTCCTGTTTGCACTTTGGCCGCAACGGCAGGAATGTCGCGCAGTTGAAGAATGCTGGCACTTTTCTTGTCGCTGCGCAGCGGCTGCGAGGGTAAGGCCCAGACAACGTCGAAAGGAACAAAGCCTTTCCAGTGCGGTACGCCACGCTGCGAACAATAAAAAATCTGTCCAGGATGCGCGCCCAAGAGCACGGGATTCGACATCGGGACGACGACAGCGCGACGGCTGGGGTCTGCTCCCGTCATTTCAACAATTGGTCCGCACAGATCAGCTTTTGAGAAACGGTAGGCTGGCCAGCGTTCCCACGAGGTCGGCGCTTCTTCGATGGTATATGACCGCGAGCATGTTAGCCCCTCACAGTAGATGGAATGAATTCCGGGCCGGTCGTAGCCGTCGGAAGCAAGCAGGCCCTCTCCTGAGCGCAAAGCGTCTTTGCCGTCTATCAGTGTCCTGACATTGACAGCCGATTCACCCAAAACTCTGATTTCCGGTGGATACCCTGCAAGCCAAACGGAACCACCTAAGCAAATGCCTCCGTCAAGATCGATATCGATATCAGGCGCGGGCTTAATCGGGTAAAAGGCATCGATGCCAGCCTCAAGTGGTAGCGCCCTCGTGGGCTTTACATCGCGGAGGCCAACCCAGCCCCCAGGAATCCCCTCTTCTACTCCGAGTTGCGCATAGTTCTGGCATCCCGCCTCGTCCAACAGCGCCTCCGTCTTCTCAAGTAGTTCGGCGGCACACAGCACGACATGCGAACGCCCCAATGCAAGCCGGTTCGTGGAAACAAAACCGCGAGCCAGCTTGCTGCTTGCAAGGACATAGAGATCGCGGCCAGACAAGAGCCATCGGACCCGGCGTTCGCCCGCGAGAACAACTTTCAGCTCTACGCCGTTCCGAAGGTACACGCCAACGTCTTCCGCATAGAGATCTTCGTACCAGTCGTCCTGGCCCAGAAGTAGGAAAGGCTTGCCGCCAAGCTTTACAGGCACTTCGTTGTCTAGCCCAGCCGTCCGTTCAGGCAATAAACCAATCGAAGATATTCCGATCCGGTCGAATGTAAGATGTACGCGGATTCCCAGCTCTATCGTGGACGAAGCTGAAGATGCAGCCCTGTCTTCGTTTACAGTTCGCGCTTTCTCCCGGGCTGGCTGAGGCGTCTTTTGCACCGGCGGGCGGTATCGTGGGAGCTCTCTGGCTATTTCTTCCGGCCGCTGCGCAATATCCTGTCGCAGATCGTCGTTTGCAGTCTTCAACATTGCTTCATCCCGCGGACGTTCGTCACCACTCTCGGCGACAGTAGGAGCTGTGCTCTTTGGCTCAAGAACAATAACGTCGGCAGAGACTTGAGCCAGTGGGACTGTTTCCTGGGGGCTTGCATTGTCCGGCGCGGCAGTCTGTGCTTGAACGGCCGCTTGCGGTTCGACGTCCTTAAGTGCGGCCTCCATAGGAACATAACGATCGTCACGTCCTTCATTCTGCGGAATTACTTCTCTCGAGTCTTGGACATCATCTAGCCCGGAACCCCCGTCAGCAGGGTTGCCGGACACTTCCACTTCAAGAATTTCAGACTGCGGGGCGGCAATCGCCGCGACCGCTTCAGATTGCCTTTCCTCCGGATTCTTCGCAGCTTCATCACCAATAGCTACCTGTTGCACGGTGGCCGATTGTGAAGGGGCAATCCGCATAGGACTGCGCTCGATTTCGATTGCGTTACCACTTCTTTGCGGCGGAATACGGCTAACGGGTGACGCATGACGCTGCGACTGCTGTCTTGCGAGATGCATGCGCTTCCGCCGCCGCAAGAGCCACACTGAGACAGTCAGCAGGCACACGGCGACGGCGACGAGGCTGGCTACTAACGAGGTCATGTTACTTACAAACATAACACGTGGAACATATACAACGGCCAGTGGCCAACCCGTTTTTTCCAATGACGTGCGCAGAGTTAGTTATTGCCAAGGTCTCGCGCGGGACACCAAAGCGACATTACCACCTCACCTCTTTGATCCGCATTGGCCGGAATGCACTCAACGCCGGCAGTCGCGCAGTCTTCGCAACCGCGCTTAACCGCAGTGCACTACGGAGCTTGGTATTCGTGATTGCTAAATCACGCTGGCGCGCACTGATGCTGGCCCGTGGGTTGGCGGCACGATTCTCGATCTGTCACAAAGATCTTCAGTGCCGGCGAACATCAGTTCCTGGAGGCGACATTGCTGCGCGTTGAGCTGAGCGCAGTCAAAAGGGGACCTAGAGTAATAAGTTTCACGCTTGGCGTGAGTCCAAAAAAGCGGCGTCTCGCAAGTCGAGCCAGAGTGGACATCCGAGATGCGCGGCTTAGAGTTCACTCCTCTCAGCTCCCGCGACAAAACAAGACACTTAACACCCGCGGCTACTGAATCGGGCTACGAACACACCCACGCGAAAATATTAGCCCGGACATTAGCCCGCCAAATTCGCACCGCGGATCTTTATGAAGATATGGGGGATAAAGAAATCTGGCGGAGAGGGGGGGACTTAAACCCCAGGTTTTTTGAAAGCCTCGTTTTACAAGGGAAATTGCGCCGATCTCCTTTACTATCGCAAGCTTTCAAATTGCACGGGTGAAGCACCGCGAAGCCCAAAAAGTGGCGAAAAACAGTAGCCCGCAGTAGCCCGAGGCGCCTGAGTGCGCTGTGTAGCCCGGTTTAATCTGACCGTGAGCTTGAGTGTTGGTTTTGCGGCTCCCCAGCACCAGAGCTTTCGGCTGTTAACCTTAAAACGATCAGTTGATTCGGCACCGTTTAACCCCGAAAAAAGCCTCCAAAGAACGAGCAAGTTGGACTCAGAGCGTGGAGATGTCGGTTCCGAAAAATCTGGCATTCCTCATTCCGGAAATTCTGGCACGCCTAGCGATAGTCGGAAGAGCTAAAACTCTCCCTGTGCCCCCGGTCGGTAGGCCGGTCGGGCGGAGGGAGGAGGATGTTAGGCTAAAGCGACACGGACGGCCGCCAAAACAGCATGTTGGAACGCCGGGAACAAATGATTAGACCACGGATGGCCCGTCTTCTACGGCCGAAGAAGCCTTCGCCTGTGTCCTCAGCGCCCAGCGACCTGGAACCGGTTCAGCTTCCTCGGCCCCAGGCCATGCCGGGAACGTTCCGATCATGATCTTGAGTGGCCCGTCTTCAAGCGCTCGGAACTGAAAGCTCACTCCGGTCGGGATCGTAAGACAGGTCCCCATGTCGACCTCGGCAACTTCTTCGTCGACACCGTTGCTTCGCCAGACCTCGCCTCGACCGCCCAGCACGTACCAAATTTCCCTGACCGTTCGATGTCGCACCGGTCCGGAAATCGCTGTGGCCGGCAGCGTGCAGTGCGCGAGCCCGCCCGCATCGAACGTGGGTAACAGCCGGATTTCCGAACCGTCCGGGGCAAGGTAGTGATAGTTCTTGGGCAGGTCCACAGTCATCCATGGTCCGGGCCGGTGGGAAGGCGTTGAGGTCGCATCGCCGTGCTCGTCCCAGTAGCGCCGCTTGGCCTCGCTCCAGTTTTCTCGCTGCCAGCGAGGCACGGTAGTCACGAGGAACCTCATGGGACCGCCGTCAGCGCGGTATTGAGATTCGATCCCAGGAGGAACCGAGACGCAGCGACCCGGACGGAGCGGGACGACGTCCTCGAAGGAACCGGTCGCTCGCCAGAGTTCGCCTTTGCCCTCGAGGATGTGAAAGAACTCCCCGACGCCGGTCAACGTCGCGGCGATCGATGGCTTGTCGGGAAGCGCTGTCGCATGCACGATCTCGCCCTGCTCGAACGAGGGGAGAAGGCGAATTTCACTTGTGCCGCTCGGCGAAATGTAATCGCATTCCTCTCCAAGTTTTTTCGTCATCCAATCCCTGCTCATTTTACCTCCTGCACTTTCGCAGTGGCAACGGAGCGTATGCACGCGCTCTGCCAACTGCTCCAGTAATCGCGACCCACGGACCTGCGAGGGTTCTTTCATCGGAAGAAGAGGTTGATTTCACCAACGCGTTTGGCACCATGGTGATCTCACGTCCCACTTTCTGGGCATCCTTCAGGGCGCGCCAGTCAGCTCGGCTCTCTTACCAGTAAACGGGAAACTACCTCACGTTAAAAGAGAAAGCCATTTTAACCTTCGGAATGACAGAGATTTCGGAAAACAAACACGAGAGAGATCCGTCGCCTTAGTTCCCTGAACGCCTGCCTACTTACGTCATCGATGATCTTGCCCCCAATCGATTTCGTCTTTTCGAGGCCCGTACGAATACGGGACCGCGGTCGGACTATTTGAAACGAACGGTGGCTGACAATCACTACTAATCGCTTACTTCTGATTGAAGGACAATGAGCAAAGAGACCTCTGCCATCTAATCCAAGGGTGCGAATCCTTGTGGGTGAATGCACCGATGATGGTCGAGGAAGCCAGTTATGGGAGGTGAGCTATGGCAGGGAATTCATCATTCCCCGGCCAAACCATCGCCGCCGGTAATCGAGACTCAGCAAACGTGTTGAGGATACAAAAGCGACTTAACGCCGTCGGGTGCGGCCCTATCGCTGAAGACGCTGCCTTTGGGCCGGAGACGCTGGAGGCAGTTGAGCTGTTTCAAGCCCGTTCTGTCGATCAGTTTGGTACGCCGTTGAAGGTGGACGGACGCGTCGGTCCAATGACATGGGGAACTTTGTTCGCAGTCGATATCCAACCAACCGCGATCGTGTCCTCATCAGCTCTGTTATCCCAGACACTGGTTCAGGCTGGCCAGGAAGTTGGAGTCTTAGAGGATCCCCTCGGTTCCAATCGAGGACCCAGAGTGGACCAATATCTCCGTTCCGTGGGTTTGGATCCAACCGAAGGCAGTTTTTCGTGGTGTGCAGCATTTGTGTATTTCTGTTTTGCCCAAGCTAGTGCTACCCGGAACCTGAACAACCCCGTTGTGAGAACCGCGGGCGTTCTCGATCACTGGAACGAGGCTGGCGCTCGGCGCATCCATCGCCTGTCAACGGAGGAATGCCAGAATGAATCTTCTCTGGTAACCCCCGGCATGATTTTCATCATTACTACCGGCGGCGGACACGGACACACCGGTTTGGTGGAAGAGGTTCGAGGCCTGGCTCTGACGACCATCGAGGGGAATACCAATGCAGGAGGATCCCGCGAAGGAATTGGTGTGTTCCGTCGCACCAGCCGCCGCGTGTCCGACATCAATCGGGGATTTATTGATTACGGTTAGGGTTCCTAGGAACGCGAGTCGAAGGCGGGATGAACCCCCCGAGTGATTGGCACTCAAGTCGCTGTTGACAGCGCAAGGCGGGTCCTATCATGATGCTAGTTACTTTCCGCGCACGTACCTCTTGGTGAGCAAACTCGGAGAGCGAGATGGAAGTTCCCGCTGGGCCCTTATTCAGCCGCGAGTTCCACTGGTCGGAGATCTGGAAAAGACAGATTACGTGGCGGGGAGTGACCTGCTGGAAATTCCCACTCGACCTCTGGAGCTACCAGCAGATCGTCGTCGCGACGCGCCCACAGGCTGTGATCGAGTGCGGAGTGGCAATGGGTGGCACAACGCTCTACCTCGCCGACTTGCTGGACATCCTGGGGCAAGGTATGGTGTACGCCGTCGACAAGGACCTGCGGTCGATCGATCCGCGCGCTGCGGAGCATCCGCGAGTGAACGTAATCGAGGGCAGCACGACAGACCCGGGTACTGCCTCGTTGGTGGCCGACCGAGTCCGCGGCCTGCGTACGATGGTCATCCTCGATTCCGCTCACGAGACCGGGCATGTGCTCGCCGAGCTGCGCGTGTACGCCGACCTAGTCACGCCCGGATGTTATCTGGTCTGCGAAGACGCCGTACTCGACCGGCCCGATCTCCCGAGCGTCGCCGTCTATGCCGGGCCGTTCAGTGCCATCCAGCAGTTCTTGGCAGAGCGCCCCGACTTCATCCCGCAAGACACGTGTGTGCTCGGAGCGACCTTCAATCCGAACGGCTATTTGCTGCGAACGACATGAGCCCCCGGATACTCGTCATCGACGACGTTGTGTCTCCGTTCGAACCTGCGCTGAACGAGTGCGGCGTCCCCGGTGTCGAGGTCGTCCGCCGTGGCGCTGGGGAGCGGGGCAGGTTGTCCGCGCCCGCGTGTTGTTCGAAGGCGGATCTGTTCGTATCGATCGCGTTCGAACCGAAGCAGGAATGGGTCGCGTTGGTTATCGATCTTGCCAGCCGCCCCACGCTGACTCCAGTACTGGCGATCCTTCGGGCGGACGCGAGCTGCGAGCTGCTCACCGCCGCCGCTCGTGTGGCGGACGACTTCATCTTGTGGGGCAGCGATCGCTTACCGGAGCTGCAACAGCGGATCGCGCGCCTGCTCGGTCCGGCGGAGGACACTCACGCGATTTCCGAGAATCTGACGCGCAGCATGACCATGGCGAAGATGATCGGCGAGGACCGCGAGTTTCTGGCCACCGTCGCCAGGATTCCGATCGTGGCGCGCAGCGATGGTGTGGTCCTGATTCTCGGTGAGACGGGGACCGGCAAGGAGCTGTGTGCGCGCGCGGTCCATCATATGAGCGCCCGACGACACCTACCGTTCATTCCCGTGGACTGCGCCGCCATTCCAGATCACCTGCTCGAAAACGAGCTATTCGGACACGTGCGCGGTGCGTTCACCGATGCGCATCGGGACCAGAACGGGCTGGTGGCGTTGGCCGAGGGAGGCACGCTGTTCCTCGACGAAATCGATTCGCTCGCGCTCCCCGTGCAGGCCAAGCTGCTGCGCCTGATCGAAGAGCGCTCCTACAAGCCGCTGGGCGGAGAACGCATTGTGCAGGCGAACATCAGGATCATCGCCGCCTCGAATCGTCCTCTGCAAGAGCTGGTCCAGCAGAAGCAATTTCGCGCCGACCTCTTCTTTCGTCTGAACGTCCTCGAGCTACACCTTCCACCGCTCCGATCGCGGCGCGGCGACATCGCGCTGCTGGCTCGGCACTTCGTACAGCAGCTTGCAACCGAAGGCTCGATGCCGCGGAAGATGCTGGCGCCAACCACCATCGACAAGCTCGTACGTGCGCCTTGGCCCGGAAACGTACGCGAACTGTTCAACGTGATGCAGCGCGCCGTCGTGTTCTGCGAGGGGCCGCTCATTCTTCCGGCGCACATCTCGGCGCGCGACGAGCAGGAATCGCCGGCAGCGGAAGGCGGAGGATTCCGCCAGGCGAAGGAACGCATCGTCGAGGCGTTCGAGCGCGCATACGTTGATGGGCTCCTCCGCAAGCACAACGGCAACATCACGCGCGCGGCCCGCGAAGCCAGAAAAGACCGCCGGGCGTTTGCGCGCCTGATTGCCAAACTTCACATCGATCGCCTGGCCGCGCAATCGCGCTGAGTCAGACATACCCCACCCCCCGGGACGAAGACGTCCCATCCTCTAACTCCTCTAGATCCGCTGCTATGCCGCGCGGCGCCACACACGAGCGGGGCATTTCCATCGCGCTGCCACCGGTTGAGTTGCGATCTGGGCGATTGTCGAACCTCCATCGATCGAGACACATACAAGAGGCAGTTATGCATGGCGCTTCGCTTGCTGGGTGCCTCGCGGGAAAGCGCTCGTATGGCAGTGACGCGTGTGCCGCCGCGTGCCAGAGACATCTTGAAGCACTGCCTCAACAACCCGCTGATGGCGGATAGCCTCGAAGGGATCGCCTCGTGGCGTCTCATCGAAGAGATCGTCCGGCAGCGAGTGACCGAGACACAGGAGGCGCTTCACTGGCTTGTAGACAACGGTTATCTGGATCGAAGTGCACGGGCGACCGGCCCGCCCGTTTACAAGCTGAATCCGAATCGGCGGGCGGACGCCGAGCGTCTCCTCCGGGCACGCGAGCACTCGCGGCCAGAGGGACGCTCACGGCGCAAGCTACTGTGAGCAGCGCGTGAGACCAACGTCGGGCTCGAGAAGGAGAGGCGTTCCATGCCGAGTGCGTTGACTTACCCCGGCGTTTACGTCGAGGAGATACCGAGTGGAGTACACACGATCATCGGCGTTGCGACGTCGATAACCGCATTCATCGGACGCACGGCGCGCGGACCCTCGGACGAGGCAACGGTCATCAACAGCTTCGAGGACTACGACCGGATCTTCGGCGGGCTGTCGCTCCTCAGCACAGTCAGCTTCGCCGTTCGCGATTTCTATCTGAATCTCGGCGGTCAAGCCATCATCGTCCGCGTACACAACGGCGCGATGCGGGCGCGTATTTCGGCCCCGACAAGCGGCGGCTCGCTGGAGCTTGAGGCGGCTAACGAAGGAAGTTGGGGCAACAACCTCAACGTGGTGGTCGACTACGACACCAAAAACCGGAGCGATGCGACCCTGTTTAATCTAACGGTGAGAGAAACAGATCCAAAGACGTCGGTCGACCTGCGGGCAGAAGTTTTTCTCAACGTGTCGAGCGATCCGAACAACGCGCGCTACCTGCCAAAGGTCCTCGACCAGCAGTCGACCCTGGCAGAGGTTCGGAACGACAACGGCGGCAACCCGATGTTCTCCGGCGGACCGCCGCTTCCGACTCTGACGAGTCCTCCCGCGAGTCCTCTCGGGTGCCCGCCGGGTCGCTTGTGCGTCACCACGCAGGGAAGCGACGGCAATCCGGTCGGCGAGCCGCAGATCAGCGGTTCACCGTCCGGCAAGACCGGAATGTTCGCGCTGGAGAAGGCGGATCTCTTCAACCTGCTATGCATTCCCCCGTTTTCCTTCACGAGCGACGTCACGGCCTCACTGCTGGCGACAGCCGCATCGTATTGCCTGAAACGGCGCGCGATGCTCATCGTGGATCCGCCGAGCTCCTGGACGACCAAGGAGGCGGCGAAGGCCAGCTTCACGGCCACGAGCAACGCGTTCCCCGGCGTTGTCTCGCCGGTGAGCAGCTACAGCGCGCTGTTCTTCCCGCGTCTCAAGCAGCCGAACGCGCTTCACGACAACCAGTTCGAAGTCTTTGCGCCGTGCGGTGCTGTCTCCGGCGTATTTGCCCGCACCGACGCCACACGCGGGGTGTGGAAGGGGCCGGCCGGCCAGGACGCCGGGTTGATCGGCGTGCCGCAACTGAGCGTTTCGCTCACCGACGACGAGAACGGCGAGCTGAATCCGCTCGGCATCAATTGTCTTCGCGCCTTTCCCGTCATCGGACGCGTGGTCTGGGGCGCGCGCACGCTCGACGGCGCCGATCGGCTGGCGTCCGAATGGAAGTACATCCCCGTCCGGCGCACCGCGCTGTTCATCGAAGAGAGTCTGTATAGGGGAACCAAGTGGGTCGTGTTCGAGCCGAATGACGAGCCGCTGTGGGCGCAGATCCGGCTCAACGTCGGTGCCTTCATGTCAGATCTGTTTCGGCAGGGGGCATTCCAGGGAGATCGACGGTCCGCGTACTTCGTGAAGTGCGACAAGGACACCACGACGCAGAACGACATCGACAAAGGAATCGTGAACATTCTCGTCGGCTTTGCTCCCCTGAAGCCCGCCGAGTTCGTCGTCATCAAGATCCAGCAGATCGCCGGACAGATCCAGACGTAGGGAGGACGCGATGGCGCAGTTCTCGGTCAACATCAGCCCGCAGCGGTTCGACCCGTACAAGAACTTCAAGTTCAGAGTGAAGTGGGATGGGCGCTATGTAGCGGGCATCAGCAAAGTCACGATGCTCAAACGGACGACCGAGGTCGTAAAGCACCGGGAAGGTGGCGACCCGTCGACGAGTCGGAAATCACCGGGCCGCACCGAGTTCGAGGCGGTCACGCTCGAGCGTGGCGTCACGCACGACACCGAGTTCGAGAAATGGGCGAACAAGGTATGGAACTTCGGTGCAAAGGTCGAGGTGTCTCTGAAAGACTTCCGCAAGGACATCATCATCGACTTTTTCAACGAAGCCGGCCAGCTCGCGATCTCGTACAAGGTGTTCCGGTGCTGGGTCTCGGAGTTCCAGGCACTGCCGGACCTCGATGCGAATGCCAATGCCGTCGCCATCGCGCATCTGAAACTGGAAAACGAAGGATGGGAGCGCGATCTCGACACGCCGGAGCCGAGCGAGCCTTCCTTCACCGAACCGCCGGTATGACGATCTATGCGCCCGTTGTCACCATCGGAGTTACTGGACGCCTGGGAACGCGGGCTGAACGAGCCGCCCACGACACGCCTGCTGGGTGTGCTCGCGGTCGCGTCTGCCGACGCGTCGGTCGACGCGGTGGCGACGCTGAGCGTCGGCGAGCGCGACCGGCGGCTGCTCGCGCTTCGCGAGTGGACTTTTGGTCCGAGGCTACTCAGTGTGTCTTCCTGCCCGGAATGCCGCGAGCGTCTCGAATGGTCTGTCGACGCAGGCGACCTGTGTTCCAGGGCCGAATCGGCCCCGACCGGCGATCTGTCGCTTGAATCCGCAGGGTATTCTGTTCGCTTCCGACTTCCGAACACACTTGATCTCGCAGCGGCCGCAGATTCGATTGACGTCGCGGTAGCGCGTCGCGTACTTCTTGAGCGATGTCTCCTCGACGTCAGTCGCGAGGGGCAGCCTATCGACGGTGCCGACGTCCCGGCCGGAGTGGTCGAGGCGATCGCCGAGCGGATGGCGGACAGTGATTGCGGGACGGACACCGACTTCGAATTGACCTGCCCCATCTGTAGTCATCAGTGGACCGTCCTATTCGATATCGAATCGTTCTTCTGGAGCGAGCTCACCGCATGGGCGCAGCGCGTCCTGAAAGACGTGCACACGCTCGCGAGCGCGTACGGCTGGCGTGAAGCAGACATCCTGCAGATGGGCCAATGGCGCCGTCAGTTTTACCTGACCCAGATCGGCCCATGAACGACTACCTCAGCACACTCGCGGCGCGCAGTCTGAGTCTCGTGCCGGTAGCGACACCTAGGTTGACGTCGCGGTTCGAGCCTGCTTTTCCTGCAGGAGGAACGACCGTGCTCCCGCCAAGTCCGGCCGTGGAGTCGGCGCCCGATATGTCGCTGCGGGTGACGGCTACGCCTGTGGAGGGTGATGTGCCGCGTACGAGAGTCACGCCGCCAGCGGCGACACCGGCAGGCGCAGTCCTTCCCGTGCAGGCAAGCCGTGTCGGAGATAATGCTGTTGGTCAACCGCGCGCGCACGGCATTCGAGTCACGGCCGATCGAGCCGCGCATGCGTTGCCGATAACTGATCCGGCCATGCCGGCGCACGCGGCGCAGCCGCCCGCCATCGTGCCGGCAGCGAAGGCGCCTCGCTCCGACTCACCGTTGGTGTTGTCTGCGGCTTACGAACCCGGAGGGCAGTTGGACGCGCGGATCGATCTGCGCGCGCTGCAAACACCGAGTCTGAGTGACACCGCCCGACGGCTCACCGACGATCGCCTGACCGCGCTCGAGCAGTCGAGGGGCAAGGATGTCGTGCGCGTGCCGCCCGCAGCCGATCCGCGCGAGCGCGCGGCGCCACCTGTGCGTCCTCCACCCACTCCCGAGCCCTCAAGGGTGATACCCACCGTTCGGGTCACGAGCGACATGCCGGTCGGCGACATGCAGGCTCCAGCCGTACGAATCACGATCGGCCGCATTGAAGTGCGGGCCGTGATGCCTCAGCCGCCCGCACCTCTTCCCAAACCGGTGCACCCATCAAACTCGAGCGCGATTTCACTCGACGAGTACTTGAAGCAGCGAAGCGGAGCTGGGCGATGAGCAACGCCCTAGCCATTGCGTCAGTGACGACCGTTCTAAAGGACCTGCTCAACAATGGCCTGATCGATCACAGCCTCGCGTCAACCGTGGGGAACGTGACGGTGACGGCCCTATCGCCCGATCGCATCGACGTGACCACGCTCAATCAACAGAGCCAGCTCAATCTGTTTCTCTATCAGGTCACGCTGAACGCGGGATGGCGAAATGTCGGGCTGCCGTCGAGCGACGCGCGTGGCGAACGCATCAGCAACCCTCCGCTTGCCATCGATCTCCACTATCTGCTCACGGCGTACGGGGCGCTGGAGTTGCACTCCGAGATCCTGCTTGGATACGGGATGCAGTTGCTTCACGAGACGCCAGTCCTCACGCGCGCGGCGATTCGTACGGCGCTCGCCCCGCCAACGCCTGTCGCGGGCGGCGGCACGCTGCCGCCTGAGCTTCAGGCACTCTTCACATCTGAGCTTGCCGAGCAGGTCGAGCAGATCAAGATCTGTCCGGAAACGCTCAACACCGAGGAGATCTCACGAATGTGGACCGCGTTCCAGGCGCACTACCGGCCGACGGTCGCCTATCACGTCTCGGTCATCCTGATCGAAAGCAAACGTTCGACGAAATCGCCGCTGCCGGTCCGTGAACGTCTCATCTACGTCGTCCCTTTCAAACAGCCGCAGATCCTGCAGATCAACTCGCAGCAAACCACCGGAGGTCCGATTCTGTCGGGGCAGCCGATCCTCCCCGGGCAGAACCTAGTCCTCTTGGGTCAAGGTCTTCGCGCGGACAAAGTGCGCGTTGAGATCGGTGGCATCGATGCGCCCGTCCTCGATGCGAACGTCACCGACTCACAAATCATCGTGGCAATTCCTCCCACCGTGCGCGCCGGACTCCAGGGCGTTCAGGTGATCCATCCGCGTTTCTTGGGCGAGCCGCCGGTGGCGCACCGCGGCATCGAATCGAACCTCGCGGCATTCGTGTTCCGTCCACGCATCGATGCGATCGCGGTGTCGAACCCGCAGGGAACGGGCGTCGACCTCCGCTCGGCAGACGTAACCGTTCAGTTCACGCCCGCCAGAGACGCGATCGGCATCGATGTTCGACCCGACAGCACGCCGGCCGGACCCGTTCAACGCTACCGACTGTTGATGAACGCCTTCAATTCGATCGCCAGTCCGCCGGCCAGCCCGCCCCAGCCCTCGAGGAGCGAGTCGTACAGTTTCGTCGCGCCCTCGCCCATTCTGCTCAGCCCGCCGTCGCACCCTGTGGGTCCGACCAACACGATCACGTTCAGGGTGAATGGTGTCAGAGCCGGTAACTACCTCGCGCGCCTTCAAGTTGACGGGGCGGATAGTCCGCTTACCGCTGACGCGAGCGGGCAATTCGTCGGACCGCTGGTGACGATCCTATGACGGCCACAGCGACGATCGCATGGGCGGAGGCGAATCGCAGCTATCTGACGATGCGGCTGGCGGTCGTCCGCGAGGGGTTGTCGGCGTTGTGCCCGCTGACCGCCGAGCCGGGCGGCGCGACTTGCAATCCCGTGTCGCGATCCGAAGGGCTGGACGAAGTCGCGCGACGGACCGCGGAAAGCATGACTCCAGCGCCCGCCCTCGACGTTCTGTGCGCGGCGTTCGGCTTGTCGCCGTTCGAACGCGATGTGCTGGTGCTGTGCGCCGGCGCCGAGATCGATCCGGAGTTCCGCCGGCTGTGCGCGTCGGCGCAGCAAGACCCGCAGCTCTCGTATCCGACGTTCAATCTGACACTGACTGGACTCGCGGGTGCTCATTGGAGCGCATTCACTCCCTCCGGACCGTTGCGGCACTGGCGGCTGATCGAGGTCGGGACCAGCGAGACGCTGATGACCAGCGCGCTTCGTATAGACGAGCGTGCCCTACACTACCTCGTCGGCGCCACGTACCTGGACGAACGTCTGCGCGGCGTAATTGAACTCGTGCGCCCTCCGTCGCGCCTGCCACCATCCTACCTTGCGCCAGCCGAGCGCATCGTCGATTTGTGGGCCGATCGGCCGGACGACCGTCCCGTTGTGCACTTGTGTGGAGACGTGCGCGATGACAGACGTCTGGTCGCATCGGCGGCGTGTGCGGCGATGGGATTGCAGCTCCACATTCTGCGTGCCTCAGACATTCCGTGCTCGTCGCACGAGCGGGAGATCCTCGTGCAGCTCTGGCAGCGTGAGTCGGTACTGAGTCGTAGCGCACTGCTGATTGATTGCGACGAGTGCGACCCGCCTGTGATCGGCAACGCCCAGGCGTTCGTCGAGCGGCTCGATGGACTGGTGTTCATGACTGGAGGCGCGCGGACGGACGCGAGTCGCGGGCCCGCGGTGAGGCTCGACTTGTCGAGACCGCCCGCAGCCGAGCAGCGCGCGATGTGGGAGGCTGCGCTCGGTCCCCTTGCCGAGCGGTTGAACGGACAGCTCGACGCCGTCGTGACGCAGTTCCGGCTCGACGCCGACACCATTCAGCACGCGGGCCGCGCGATCAAAGATGGGCACCTGGTCGAGCCGGAGGGCATCGGGCCGGCGCTGTGGGATCTTTGTCGCGGGCTCGCCCGCACGTCGCTCGACGGCCTCGCCGATCACATCGATGCGCGCGCGCAATGGGAAGACCTGATCCTGCCGGACGACCAGCAGCAGACGCTGCGCGAGGTGGTCGCGCACGTGCGACAGCGCATGACGGTGTACGAGGTGTGGGGATTCGCGGCGCAGAGCGCGCGCGGGCTGGGGATCAGCGCGCTCTTTTGCGGACCGAGCGGCACGGGCAAGACGCTGGCCGCTGAAGTGCTCGCGCGTGAGTTGCGGCTGGACCTCTATCGCATTGATTTGAGCCGGGTGGTCAGCAAGTACATCGGCGAGACCGAGAAGAGTCTCCGCCGTGTGTTCGACGCTGCGGAACACAGCGGCGCGGTGCTGCTGTTCGACGAAGCGGACGCGCTGTTCGGCAAGCGCAGCGACGTGCACGACAGTCACGATCGCTACGCCAACATCGAAGTCAGTTATCTCCTGCAGCGCATGGAGTCTTATCGCGGCCTCGCGATTCTGACGACGAATCGTCGAAGCGCGCTCGACGCGGCATTCCTGCGCCGCCTCCGGTTCGTGGTGACGTTTCCGTTTCCCGATGCGGCACAGCGTGTGCGGATCTGGGAGCGGATCTTTCCGACGGATACGCCCACCGACGGCCTCGACGTCCACAAGCTCGCCCGGTTGAACGTCGCTGGCGGCAACATCCGCAACATCGCTATGAATGCGGCGTTTCTCGCCGCAGACCTTGGCGAGCCCGTGCGCATGAGCCATCTGCTGCGGACCGCGAAAAGTGAGTGCGCGAAGATCGAAAAGCCCGCGACGGCAGCGGAGATCGGCGGATGGGTATGAACCGAGCGGAGCGGCGAGCGCAGTGGGCGGCGCGAACTAGGGTCGGTGCATCCGGCATCGAGTCGCCGCGGCACAAGGCGGTTGGCAGGGGCGGACCGGTGCATGTACACGTCGAAACGCTGGTGTTGCATGGCTTCAGCGCCGGTGCCGGATGGTGGATCGGCGACGCGATCCAGCAGGAGCTGACGCGGTTGATCGGCGAGCAAGGCTTGCCGTCTGGAATCCGGGAGATCGGCGACGCCGCCCGCCTCGATGCTGGACGCATCTCACTGCGCCATGGTGCGCAACCCGCCGCTGTCGGGGCGCAAATCGCGACGGCGGTGTACGGAGTGTCGGCACAATGAGTTCGCACGCGCGAGCCACCGCGCTCCCCCAGCATGCCGCGCCCGCGGCGTCGAGCCCGTCGGTCTCGCCCGCGCTGACGAGGACGCGCACGCCGGTGCTCCAGCGCGCATGCGCCTGCGGTGCCGTGCCCGGCGCGGGCGGTAAGTGCGCCGCGTGCGAGGACAAGGACAAGAAGACACTGCAGCGCGCCTCAACCGGCACGGCGCCCGCAAGCGTGCCGTCGATTGTCAACCGCTCGCTTGATTCACCCGGTCGTCCGCTCGATGCGCCGACACGAGCGTTCATGGAGCCGCGCTTCGGGCATGATTTCAGTGGCGTGCGCATCCATGCCGATTCGATAGCCGCGGAATCGGCGCGTGCGGTCAGCGCGCGGGCCTATGCGGTTGGACAGGACATCGCGTTCGCCGCCGGGCAGTATCAGCCGTCGACGCCGGAGGGTGTCGCGCTGATCGCACACGAGCTCGCGCATACCGTGCAGCAAGGCGGACTCCGGCGCGAGCACACCAACACGGACCTCACGATCGCATCCGAAAGCGACGCGTCCGAGCGCGAGGCGTCCGTAGCTGCCAGCCAGGTCCTGTCTGGGCAAATGCCTTCAGTGTTTCCGGGAAGCTCGCCGCAGCTTGCGCTGCACCGCGCGCCGCTCGGTACGTGTCCGGCGGGTCCCGTGCTCGATGCCCGCCGCGATCGGATCTACGAAGTCGCTGAACTGTATGTCACCGAACAATTCAAGAAGAAGCGCGGAGCAAAGAATGTCTTCACCAACAAGGAACTGAAGGACAGCACCGTCGGACTGGACGTCAGCGAGAACCGTGACGCCAAGGTCGAGATGCTGGCCGCGATCGGGCGCTATTTTCGGAGCGGTCGAATCTCCAAAAAACCCCGCGTCGGGCGGACTACGTCAGTCGATCCCACCGCGATCGACGAGCAGCGAGAAGCGAAGGAGGCGCCGGCTGCGCCCGCGGGACGAGAACTCGAGCCCGACCTCGTCGACTTGCAGACCGGGGAGCTTTACGACGTGACGACCGAACGGGAAGCGCGCGCCAAAGTCGGCAAGGTCGCCGACTACGTGAAACTGCTTGAGGAGATCCGGGCTGGCACAGGCATCCTCGAGTTTCCGACGTGGAATGCCGGTCGCACGTTCACCGACATCAGTCCGCTGACCATTCCGCTGCGGAGAGGCGACCCCCAACAAATCTGCTTCGGCGTGACCGACTATGACGATGGCGCTTATCCGGGTGTCCTTGCTTACCGTCCCGTGAACACTGCGCCAGGCGCCGCCGAAGCTGCCGAGGGCGCCGAGACCGGCGAGGCCAAGGTCGAACGCGTAGACTATCCGGTGTCGGCGGGCACCAAGAAAGCAACACTCAGAGTTCCCGTGACGTTTGCCAAGGCGAAAGGCGACGTCGTTCCTATCGAAGGGGATCCCGAGAACAGCGCCGCCGCCGCGCTGATTCCCGGACTCGTCCTGGCGGAGCTCAAACACAAGTTCAAGAACAAAATCTCTCCCGACATCGTCTCGGCACGGGTCGACGCGTCGGGTCTGCCGCTCGCGATCGATGCCAAGGCGAAGTCCGTCACGCTGAACGTGTCGAACGAGGGCGCGCTGACGCTCGACGCCGCGTCGAAAAAGATCAAGGGCCTGCCGTTCGACTATAAGTTCCTCAGCCTTGGCGAGATCACATCGCTGGCGATCAACGACACCGGCGGTGTGGACTGGACCGGCTACATCAAGCCGAGCATCCCGCTCTTGGGCAGGCTGGACGTCTCGTACCAGGCCGGCGAACTTACTGTCACGAAGGGACTCAAGCCTGGTGAACTCAAGTCGCCCTTCCCAGGCGTGAGTATCAAGGAGGCCACAATCGGCCTCAAGCTCGCCCCACAGTTCGTGCCAGAAGGCAAGCTGCTTCTGCAGTTTGGCGCCGACGAGAAACCGCTGGCCGAGGCGGCCCTCAAGGCGACCACCGACGGCATCGGCATCGTGATGGCTGGCCAGCTAAAGGTGTTCATCCCGGGCGTCGACAAGGCCGAAGCGGACGTCGTTTACAAGGGTGGCGGATCGTACGGCGCGGGGAGCTGGTCGGGGCAGATCACAATCGAGAGCTCGCAGATCAAGCTGCCGTATGTCGAGAGCGGCAGCGTCATCGTTCAGCTCGCACCGGGAGGTATGATCGTCGACGGCAAGATCAACCTCGCGTTGCCCGGTGAGAATAAGGCAACCGTCGGGCTGCACCGCGAGCCGAATGCGTGGATCTTGACCGGAGGCGGCCGTTTCCACGTGCCGAAGATCGGCGCCGTTGATGTGGTGGTCCGCTACAACACGGCCACGCAGATGCTGGTCGCGTCAACGAAGAATGTCAATTTCCAGATTTTCGGTATTGGAGCGAAGCTCGACACGCTAACCGCGGAGATCGCGCCGTCGAAGGATCCTGTGTTCTACGGCACGGGCGGTGTGGAGATTACAAAGGGCAAGGCGACAGGGCACGTCAGCCTCACGCTTAACCGCAATGGCAAGTTTACAGGGAAGGGCTTCGTTAAATATCGCTTCAACGACAAGCTCGTCGCCGATGCAGGGGTCGAGCTCGACGACAAGCAGCGCCTCAAGTTCAGCGGCCAGCTCACCACGTCGCTCCATCTATTCGACAAGTTCGGCGACGACATCAATCTCTTCAGTCTCGACATCAACGTCCCCATTCCTGGGGCCAGTATCGGTGGCGTCGGACTCAAAGTGACGATCGGCGGCGGTGTGACCGTCGGGTACTGGGTCGGTCCGGGAGACGTCGCGCCGCTGATCTTGTCGGCCGACTTCTATCCGCTTGAGGAGAACACCGATCTGTCACTCGCCGTGTCCGGGATGGTGAGCATTCCCGCGTTGGTCTATCTGAAGGCGAACATCTTCGGCGGAATCGTCCTCGACGCGTTCATCGCGGAAGTGGGCGGCAAGATCGTTCTGACCGGGACGATCACGCTGGCCGGCGGACTCTTCGCGCCCTTCAGCGCCACCTACTCGCAGGGAAAAATCACGGCGTCGCTCACGCCGGAAATCAAGGCCGCGCTCCTGCTCGGCCTCGCGCTCGATCTGACGGCGTGGGCGAAGGCCGGCATCGGATGGCTCAGCGTGAAAACCGAGAAGACATGGAATCTCGCGCAGCGCGAGATCAACACCGGCATAGGGTTCTCACTCAAAGCGCCGCTCTCCTACTCGACTGACACCGGTCCGAAGCTACCCGGCAGCAAGGAGATCGACATGAAGAAACCCGATATCACCACCGCGAAGATGAAAGACATCCTCCGGCAGTTGGTGGAAGGCAGCGATCCGAAGGAACGTGATGTCTGAGGCTGCGCAATGAGTACATTCCCCAGTTCTCCTCGTGTCATCAAATGTGGCATCGTCGAGATCGATCCGCTGACCGGCACTGCCCTGCGCGTCGTGCCGCTGCAGTACAACCCCGAACTGTTGACGCGGACCCTTCAGCCGAAGGGCACCACCGGAGAATCGGGCGATCGGTCGGAGGCCTTGCGCCTCACTGGCCCGCCGGTGGAGACGATCAAGCTCGAAGCGGAGATCGACGCGACTGATCAGCTGGAGTTTCCCGATGAGAATCCGATAGCCGCGACCCTAGGCATTCACGCGCAGCTCGCCGCGCTCGAAAGCCTGGTATACCCGGCCAGTGCGGTGTTGCAGTCGAACAACCAGCTCGCGCAAGTGGGCACGCTGGAGATCGTGCCCGCCGAGGCGCCCCTCGCGTTGTTCGTCTGGAGCAAGAACCGGGTGCTGCCGGTTCGCGTGACCGAGTTCAGCATCATCGAAGAAGCGTTCGATCCGCTGCTCAACCCCATTCGCGCACGGATCAGTCTCGGCCTGCACGTGCTGAACGTCAACGATCTGGAGTTCGGTCACAGGGGCAACAGCCTGTTCCTTGCCTATCAGCAGCAGAAAGAGCAGCTCGCCCGGCGCGCACCGCAGGGAACGCTGAGTGCGCTCGGCATTACTCGAATCCCGTGAGGGCTTTATGTTCTCGATGGGAAGCCGCTACTTCAATCTGGAAAAACGCGAGTACAAGGCGCCGGATGGCACCGTGATCGTGTACGTCGCGCGGCGCTTCGTGCCGCCGCCCGAACGCTTCGACCTTCTCGAAGAGCACGTGGTCACGGAGGGCGAGCGCGTCGACACGATCGCGGCGCAGCAAGTTGGCGATCCCGAGCAGTTCTGGCGTCTGTGCGACGCGAACAACGCGATGCAACCTGAGGAGCTGGCCGCGCCCATCGGGCGGCGCCTCCGGATCACGTTGCCCGAGGGCATTCCGGGGCCGCGCCGTGCTTAAAGGCGTCCACCTCACGCTGTTGATTGGACCAGTGGTCCCGGTGCCCGCGCCTCAGCCGGTGACCGACGCGGTGACCTCTGTGCAGGTGACCAGCGGGATCGACAAGTCCGGTTTTCAGATCACGTTCGGCGTCAGTAAGTCATCTCCGCTGCTGACAACACTGCTCCCCGCTGGTTACTTCGATCCGATGCTGACGCGCGTGATCGTCATCGCGACCGCCAACGGCATTCCGACGGTGCTGATGGACGGCATGGTGACGCGTCAGGATCTGGCGCCGAGCGATCAGCCCGGCCAATCGACGCTCACGATTACCGGCGAAGACCTTAGCGTCCTCATGGGCGTCGTGGAAATGCCGTTCATGCGGTTCCCTGGAATGCCCGATGCCGCGCGCGTCGCCGTGATCCTCGCGAAGTACGCGGTGTTCGGGATCGTACCCATCGTCGTTCCTCCAATCTTCACGGAAGTACCTCTGCCGACCGACGAGGTCCCAACGCAAACAGGCACCGATCTGGACTACGTGAAGCAGCTCGCGGGTAACAACGGGTATGTCTTCTACATCGAGCCAGGGCAGGCGCCAGGCGCAAACATCGCGTACTGGGGGCCCGACGTCCGCATCCCGATTCCCCAGCGGGCGCTGAACATCAACATGGACGCGCATACGAACGTAGAGTCACTGACGTTTGGCTTAGACGGCCTCAGCAAGAAAATCACGGTCCTGACGGTCCTTGATCCGGTGACGAAGAAAATCCCGATTCCCGTACCTGTCCCGAACATCAGCATGCTCAGGCCGCCGCTCGGCGCGAAGCTGCCGCTGCCGTCGAAAGTCGAGTTCTACCAGTACGGGACCAAGCTGACGGTCGCGAAAGCCCTGTCACGTGCGTTGGCCATCTCGTTCACCTCCGCCGATTCGGTGACCGCGAGCGGCTCATTGAACGTCGTGCGCTACGGCGGCGTGTTGAAGTCGCGCCAGCTAGTCGGCGTGCGTGGCGCGGGCCTGGCGTACGACGGGCTCTACTACGTGAAGAGCGTGACCCACTCCATCAAGCGCGGGGAGTTCAAACAGAGCTTCACCCTTTCACGCGATGGCCTCATTTCGCTGACGCCCAGGGTGGTCCCATGAAGGATACGAACGCGGGTGAACGGTACTTTGGCAAGTACCGCGGCACGGTCATGAACAACCTCGATCCGATGCAGCTCGGACGGCTGCTCGTCTCGGTGCCAGATGTGCTCAGCCTCACGCCATCGAGCTGGGCAGTGCCGTGCGTGCCGCTCGCGGGACCAACCGGACCGCCGATGGGCGTCTTTCTCGTGCCGCCGATCGGCGCCGGCGTGTGGATCGAATTCGAGCAGGGCGACCCGAACTTTCCGATATGGGTGGGCTGCCGCTGGGGGGCACCGTCGGACATTCCCACGCTCGCACGTGCCGGCCTGCCCATCTCGCCGAGCATCGTCCTTCAAACCGCCGGCCAGAACTGCGTCGTCATCAGCGATCTGCCGGGACCGACCGGCGGAATCATGCTCAAGAGCACGACCGGCGCGACGCTGATCGTGAACGACACCGGGATCTACATCCAGAACGGCAAGGGCGCGTCGCTCGTGATGGTGGGTCCATCTGTGACGGTGAACAATGGCGCGCTCACGGTTATTTGAGGACAGGATGCCTGGATTTCTACTGCATGTCGGCGCCACGGTGCTGTGCTCCCACGCAGGACAGGCACAGCCGACCGTACCCAACCCGCGCGTCCTGGTCACCGGTCAGCCGACGGTCGCCATCACAAGTCCGTATGTCGTCGCGGGATGCGTGTTTCCTCCGCCGCCCGCGGGAAACGGCCCGTGCGTGACCGCGCAGTTCGTGACGTCCGCGACGCGGGTTACCTCGAACGGGCAGCCGCTGCTTCTGCTCGACAGCCAGGCGATTTGCGTGCCCACGGGGACGCCTTTGATGATCGTGCTCACGCAAACGCGCGCGACGGCGATGTGAGGGGTGATGAATATCGACTATCCGTATCGATTCGACGGTCGCGGCCGGACGGCCGAGACAAACGACAACGAGTACATCCGCGATCTCGTCGAGCAGGTGCTGTTTACCGCCCCGGGCGAGCGCGTGAACCGGCCGAACTTCGGCTGTGGGCTGCTGCGTCTCGTGTTCGAGCCCAACAGTGAAGAGCTAGTGGCGGCCACACAGTTTCTGGTGCAGGGCTCGCTGCAACAGTGGCTCGGCGATCTGATCGAAGTAAACGACGTGAAGGTCGTGAATGACGACTCGACGCTGCTGGTCACAGTTCAGTACACAGTTCGCCGGACGATGGAAAAGCAGACCGCGCGGTTCACGCGGCCGGGAGGCGGCTAGATGAAATACTTCTGCTGTGACCTGCGCAGGCGCAGCGCGGTCAGCGCGCACCCGACCTTGAACGGGATCGATTTCCTGGACGTGTCGGATGACGAGTCGGATCCCGTGGATGTACGCCAACGCACGCTAATCGTCCATTTCCTCAAGCCGCTCGCATCAGGCGAGTTGGCCGCCGAGAACGTCCACATCGAAGGCGGCGAGCGGATCCAGAACATCGCGGTGACGCGCGTGACGATCGGCGGCTTCTCGTCGCCGCCGGGCTCACCGCTGAGCTCACCCCCCAGAGGCGATCCGCGGGTGCTCTTGGTCGAGGTTTCCGCCTCCGGAGATTTCTCGACCTACACGCTGCGGTTGGTCCAGGACCAAACGCCTTCTGCTCCGCCGGCAGGCTTCGACGAGCTGCTTTCCGCGATCGAGTTCTCGTTCAAGGTGAATTGTCCGAGCGACCTTGACTGCCAGCCGCAACACGTCTGTCCAGACGAGCCGGTTAAGGCGCTAGAGATCAGTTACCTCGCCAAGGACTACGCCAGCTTCCGCCAGCTGATCCTCGACCGCCTGGCGGTCCTGGTGCCGCAGTGGCGCGGGCGCAATCCCGCAGATCTCGGCGTCGCGCTTGTGGAGCTCCTCGCGTACGTCGGCGACTCGCTGAGCTACAAGCAGGACGCTGTCACAACGGAGGCGTATCTCGGAACCGCGAGGCGGCGCGCGTCGGTGCGCAGGCACGTGCGGTTGATCGACTACCCGATGCACGACGGGCGCAACGCGCGCGTCTGGGTCCAGGTGCAGGCGAGTCCGTCCGGAAACGGATTGACGCTCAGACGGAAAGACTCCACCGGACACACGACGAAGCTGCTCAGCCGCATCGAGGCACTCGGGAACGTCGTGGTGATTCCGGAGGCGTCGGAGCTCTTCGACAAGGCGCTGAACGATCGCCCGCAGGTCTTCGAGCCGCTCCACGACCTCACGCTGCGCCTCGCACACAACGAAATGCAGTTCTACACGTGGGGCGACGAGCGGTGCTGTCTGCCGAAAGGCGCAACGCGCGCAACGCTCGACGGCGGTTTTACCCAGCTCCGCACCGGCGACGTGCTCGTGTTCGCAGAGAAGCGCGGACCTGAAACAGGCGAGATCCAAGACGCCGATCCCGGTCATCGACACGCGGTGCGCCTGATCGACGTGCGAGTCACGACCGATTTCATTGGCGGCCAGTTCATGACGCCGCCCAACAACGCGCCGCGCCCGGTGACGGAGATCGTCTGGGCTCAGGCCGACGCCCTGCCATTTCCTTTGTGCGTCTCGGCGACCGTCGAATCGCGATTCTTCAGCGACGTCGGCGTCGCGCTCGGCAACATCGTGCTGGCCGATCACGGGATGACGAAAACCGGATCGCTCATTCCCGATACCGTCCCGCTGTCAAACCCCGCCATCGGGGAGGTTGCACGTCAGACCGCGAATCGTTGCCAGAAGGAAGACGCACTACCAACATCGCCGCGATACAGGCCCCGCCTCGCAGATCGGCCGATCACACAAGCCGCGTCATACAACGCAGCGACGCCGCCGGCATCGGCGAGCGCGACGCTGCGGTTGTCGTTCGAAGACCCGAGAGAGTTCCCCATGCCTGAGGTCATTCTCGTCGAGCTCGATCCTGCAAAACCAGTCGCGCCCGCCAGTCGCCCCGAATGGAAGCCGCGGCCCGACCTGCTCGAAAGCGGACCAACCGATCGCGGCTTCGTCGTCGAAGTCGAAGCGGACGGTACCGCATACGTGCGTTTCGGAGATGGCGACGCCGGACTGTCGCCGAAGAGTGGCTTTCAGTTTCGCGCGACATACCGCGTCGGCAATGGCACGCACGGGAACGTCGGCGCCGGCGCCATCACCCACCTTGTCAGCAGCGACCCAATCTTCGTGTCCGATCCAAGCGATCCGAGGATCACCTGCGTCTACAACCCGCTGAGTGCGTCTGGTGGCGTGGACGCCGAGACGATCGAGCACGTGCGCCAGAACGCACCGAGCGCCTTCCGCCGTCAGGAGCGCGCCGTCACTCCCGCCGACTACGAAGAGCTCGTCGTCCGCGACGACGTGCGGAAGCGGTGCGGGCTCGATGTGCAGCGCGGAGCGGCGACGCTGCGGTGGACCGGAAGCTGGTACACAGTGTTCCTGACGGCCGATCGCCTCAACGGCCAAAAGGTGGACGACGACTTCGAGCAGATGCTGCGCGGCTGTCTCGAACGCTATCGCATGGCCGGGCAAGATCTCGAGATCGATGCGCCGCGCTACGTCCCGCTCGAGCTCGACGTGACGGTCTGCGTGAAGCGGTCGTACTTCTTCGGCCCCGTTCACAAGGCGCTGCTCGACGTGCTCAGCAATCGAACGCTGCCGGACGGCCGCCGCGGTCTGTTTCATCCGGACAACTTCAGCTTCAACCAGCCAGTCTATCTGAGCGCCATCTATGCCGCCGCCCAAGCCGTCTCCGGCGTCGACTCCATTGTGATCACGAAGTTCCAGAGGCAGGGGATCGACAGCGATGCGGCGATCAAATCGGGGCGGCTCGATTTGGGCCGGCTCGAAATCGCGCGCCTGGACAACGATCCGAGTTTCCCCGAGCACGGCGTGCTCACACTGAGGGGAGGCTGACGATGGCGATCGATCCCGTCCGGTCGTCGAACCTGAACGACTGTGGCTGCTGCGAAGGCATCAAGGTCGAGACACCGGCGCGCGTGGAGAACCGTCCGGGCCTATCGGCGATCGCGTATCGCGCGGGCACGCACCCGCGGTTCAAGGCGACAATGCTGGCGCGGCTGTCCAGCTCGAGGCAGCCCGCCCTCACTGCGCTCACGACGCGTGAAGATGACGACTTCACGATCGCGCTGCTGGACTGCTGCGCCGTCATGGGCGACGTGCTGACCTTCTATCAGGAGCGGATCGCGAACGAAACGTATTTGAGAACCGCAACGGAGCGGCTGTCGGTCCTCGAGCTCGCGCGGTTGATCGACTATCAGCTTCGTCCCGGCGTGGCGGCGAGCACGTACCTGGCGTTCACGCTTGAAGATGCGCCGGGGGGGCTCGGTCAGGCCCTGAGCCTTGGCACGACCGCGCAGGTGTCCGCGGAGCCGCTGCCGCCGGTCCCCATCGCTGTCGGTTCCAAGGTTCAGAGCGTCCCCGCGCCTGGAGAGCAGGCGCAGACCTTCGAGACCGTGGAGGCCATCGAAGCGCGCTCGGCCTGGAACGCGATCAGGCCACGGCTCACGCGCCCGCAGAGCGACGGCGGCTTCCTCGCAGGCGCCGTGATCCTGCAGGGAACTTCCACTGGGCTGAAAGCGGGCGACACGCTGCTCTTCGAGAGCTCGTCCACGCTGACACTGAAGACAGCGTTGAAAGTCACGCCGAACGAAGACGAAAAAACGACGCGCGTGGACTTCGTGACGCCGCCCGTCCAGTTGCCGGCATTCGTGGACCAGGTCGCGGTGCCCGATGGCAGCATCAACAACTTTCCGACGAAGGTCGAGCTCGCGGACAGCGTCGTTCAACAGGTCGTGGCGAAGACGTGGAACGAGGAGGATCTGTCGGCGCTCGCCGCCATTCAAGGCTGGTCGGAGCGCGCGCTCGTGACTGGCATCGCGAAGAAAACATCTTCCCTCACGCTCCCGAAGGTCTATGCGTTCCGCCAGCACGTGGCAGTCTTCGGGAACAACGCGCCAAGCTATATCAGCCTCGTCAAGCAGAATGGCTCGCCGTTGTACCCGCACGACTGGGACACGAACGGGTTCGAGATCTGGAAGCACTCGATCACCAACACCTATTACTCCACCATCGTCAACGCCGATCTTTTCCTCGAGCGAAACATCACCGGCGTCGGCAATGACACGTTCGTAGTGCTGCAGAAAGTGACGACATCAGGCGTGACGTCGCACATCTACAAGATTACGGTCATCACCGACGCATCGGTCGCCGGGTTCGGCATCAGCGCCAAGTCAACGGGTGTCAGACTTGCCAAGCTGACCGGCGGCACGCTCGCCAACAACACAACGGAAAAGCCCTCGGACTTCCTGGTCCGCAGCACGACGGTCCTTCTGCAACCGGAAGAGCTCGCGCTGGCGGAGCTTCCAATCAGCGACCCGATCCAGGGCGACACGGTGACGCTCGACCGCACGTACCTGGGGCTCAAGGTCGGTCAGCGCGTCGTGCTGACCGGAGAGCGTGACGACCTGAAAGGCACCGTATCCAGCGAGCTGCGCGAGCTGGACAAAGTGATCGTCGATGGCGGGTTCACCGTGGTGAAGTTCGATAAGCCGCTCGACTACCGCTACCAGCGGCAGCAGCCAAGCAAGCTGGGAGAGACCGAACGCCTGACCGTGACGATCAACGCGAACGTCGCTCCGGCGACCCACGGCGAAACAGTCCAGGAAGTCCTCGGGGGCGGCGACGCCAGTCAGGAGTTCCAGCGGTTCACGCTGCGTCAGCCTCCGCTCACTTATGTAAGTGCGGCGACGCCGAGCGGCGGCGCGAGCACGCTCGAAATCCGCGTCAACGACGTCCTCTGCCACGAGCAGCCATCGTTCTATGGACGCGGGCCGGAAGAACGCATCTACATCACGCGACTGGACGACGACGGCAAGACGACGGTGATTTTCGGAGACGGCCGGACCGGCACGCGGCTCCCGACGGGCCAGGAGAACATCAAGGCCAAATACCGGAAGGGGATTGGGCTCGGCGGCGTGATGAATGCGGACCGGCTGACGCAGCTGATGACGCGTCCGCTCGGCGTCAAAGGCGTCACCAATCCGGTGCCCGCGACGGGCGCGGCCGATCCCGAGCAGCGTGACGAGGCGCGGCGCAACGCGCCGCTGACCGTGCTCACGCTCGGCCGCATCGTCTCGCTCCAAGACTACGAGGACTTCGCGAGAGCGTTCAGTGGAATCGACAAGGCGCTAGCCACGTGGACGTGGTTCGGCCAGAAGCGCGGCATCTTCGTGACGATCGCCGGGTCGGAGGGCGCCGAGGTGAAAGAAGACAGCGCGCTCTACACGAACCTCATTAGTGCCATGAAGACCGCCGGCGATTCGACCGTGCCACTGCTCGTGAAGTCTTACCTGCCGCGCCTGTTCCGGGTCGCCGCAGTGCTGCAGGTGGACGCGGACTATCTGCCCGACAAAGTCGCTGCCGACGTCGAGCAGACGCTTCGCGACACCTACGGATTCAGCGCCCGCGACTTCGGACAGCCAGTGCACTTCAGCGATGTCGTGGGCGTGATCCAGAACGTTCGCGGCGTCGTCTCGCTCGACGTCACGGAGTTGCACCGGTCGGATCTGACGGCAGGCCCCGCACCCGAAGCCCATATCGCCGCGGCGGCACCGCAGCCTGGAGACACGCAGGTACTCGCTGCGGAGTTGCTCACGCTCGATCCGCGTCCGCTCACGCTCGAGGTCCTTCAATGAGTTACGACGTCGAGACGCTCTACGCGCTTTTGCCGACTGTGTACCGCATCCGCGACATCCAGCTCGCCGGGAAGCCGGCAGGGGTGTTGACGGACGAGCAGCGCGGCCCGTTGAAGGCGCTGCTTTCGATCATCGCGGAGCACGTGTCGGCCGTCGACGAGAACATCGATCAGCTCTACGACGATCTGTTCATCGAGACCTGCGCGCAGTGGGTAGTGCCGTACATTGGCGATCTCATCCGCGCGCGCGGCGTAGCGCCTCTCGCCGGAACGCGGTTCAGCGAGCGCGCGTTCGTCGCACACACCATGGCGTATCGGCGCCGCAAGGGCACCGCGTCGCTGCTTGAGCAGCTCGCCCGCGATGTCACTGGGTGGAACGCGAGCGCGGTCGAATACTTCGAGCGCCTAGCCACCACGCAGTACATGAATCACCTTAGGGTGCCGAAGCACGGCATGGGAGGCAACATCTCGTTCGCCGATATTCGCAATGCGGCCGCGCTTGAAGCGATCAGCACGCCGTTCGATCGGGTCACCCGAACGGTCGATGTGCGCCGCATCGAGCCGGGCCGGGGCCGATACAACATTCCCAACATCGGGATCTTTCTGTATCGACTCTGGAACTACACGGTCACCGACGGCCCCGCGTTCCAGCTCGATCCGCAGCGCTACCTGTTCGACGCGCTCGGCAAGGACGTTCAGCTCTACAGCAATCCTGAGCCCGAAGAAGACATCACGCACCTCGCCGAGCCGACCAACGTGCCGCTGGCGCTGACGCGGCTTGGGCTCTATCGCGAGAAGCCCGCGTATTACGGCATCGGAGAGAGCGTGTCGATCAACGTGAACAACGTCGACGTTCCGGCGGCCGATGTCGACATCTGTGATCTCTCGGACGTGGGGCCCGGCTGGGCGCACACGCCAGCGTCGAGGGTCGCGATCGACCCGGTTCTCGGACGGATCGCGCTACCTGCGGCGGCCTCGCCGATGTCCAGCGTGCGCGTCACATATTCTTACGGCTTCAGCGACGACATCGGCGGCGGCGAGTATGAACGTGGAAGCTCGTTTGTCGGCACCGATCAGCCGGTCAGCGTCACGGCCGCAGACATCCAATTGGGACTCAACCAGGTCGCGAACTCTGGCGGGGTCGTCGAAGTGACCAACAACGATTACTTTGCCGGGCCGCTCACCATCACGGCTGGAACCGCAAGTGGAAACGCGATCGAACTGCGTGCCGCGCTCCAGGTGCGTCCGATCGTCGTGCCCGCCTTCGACCTGACGATCGTGGGCGGCGAGGGATCGGAAGTCACGGTCAACGGCCTTCTGATCAGCGGTCGTATTCGCGTTCCGCTGGTTGATGGCAGTGGCCGTCCGAACAAGTTGAGTCTGCTGCGACTGCGGCACTGCACGCTGGCGCCGGGAGCGAGGCTGTCGATCCTCGGGCTGCTGGCCGGACCCGGCGGCCCACAGCTCTTCGTCGAGCTCGCGGACACGCAGGTCGAGATCGAGGACTCGATCGTCGGCAGCATCCGCGCTGTCGACACCGCGCACGTTCGCATCACCAGAAGCATCGTTGACGCGACCGATCCATCCGATGTGGCTTACGCCAGCCTGTCAGGGAGCGATCCGGGCGCCCCGCTAGAGATTCTGAATGCCACCGTGATCGGGAAGCTCCACACGCGCGTGATGAGGCTGGCGTCAAACTCCATTTTTCTCGCCGACTTGAAAGCCGGCGACGGGTGGACGGCGCCGGTCATCGCGACGCGGCTACAGGAAGGCTGTGCGCGTTTTTCCTACGTGCCGCCAGGTTCCCGTGTGCCGAAACCGTTTCGCTGCCAGCCCGCGTCGGCCTGCGCCGCCGAACGCGTGCGGCCGGTGTTCACGTCACGGCGATACGGCGATGCCGGCTACGGCCAGCTCAGTCTGCACTGCGCGCTGGAGATTCGGCGCGGTGCGGATGACGGCGCCGAGATGGGTGCGTTTCACGATCTGTATCAACCGCAACGCGAAGCGAACGTGCGGACGAGCCTGGACGAGTACCTGCGCTTCGGCCTCGAGGCCGGAGTGTTCTTTACGAGTTAGGTCGCCGACGACAGGAGAGGACAATGCGAGGCGATTACAGCCGCAAGACGTTTGACCGCCGCAAGCATTACGGCGGCGTGCTGATGCAGCAGGGACGCGTGCAGCTCGACGCCGACTGGAACGAGCAACTCGACGTTCAACTGTATCGGACGAAGACCGAGGCGGTCGACGTGATCGGCTCGTCCGGTGTGCCGAAAAAGAACGGAGGATTCAAGATCGGCGTAGTGCCCGGCGGCCACGATCTGACCATCTCCGCGGGGCGCATGTATGTCGACGGTCTGCTATGCGAGCTCGATCAGCCAGCGACGTACACGACGCAGCCACACTTTCCTACCCCGGACTATACGGCGCCGACGACGAGCCCGCTGGACGGCACGCTGCAGCTGATCCTCCCGGACGGCACGTATCTCGCCTTCCTCGATGTGTGGCAGCGGGAGATCACGGCGCGCGACGACGTGCTGGTTCGCGAAGTTGCGCTCGGTGGGCCGGACACCTCGACAAGGCTGCAGACCGTGTATCAGGTGCGGCTGCTCCGGCTGGGGACTTCGAGCCCCCTGAGTCCCCTCGCTTGTGACACTCCGCTCGCGGAGTTCGATCAGAACACGGGGCTCAGCACTGGGACGTTGAACGCGCGTACGCAACCGCCACAGAACCAGTCGAACCCATGTGTGCTTCCGCCGAGCGCCGGGTACACCCGGCTCGAGAACCAGCTCTATCGCGTCGAGATTCACACTCCCGGACCGCTCAACCAGGCGACGTTCAAGTGGACGCGCGACGCGGTGGAAACCATGATCGAGAAGATCACCGGCAATGTGATAACGGTTGCCAACATCGGCCTTGACGAGACGCTTGGCTTCGCCGGCCAGCAATGGGTCGAAGTCTTCGACGACGAATCGACGTTGAAGCGCGCGCCGAATCCGCTGGCGCAGATCGACTCGATCGATCCCGACTCGCGTGAGATTACGCTTAAGTCGTCGATGGCCGCGCTCGCAAACCGCTCCGGGCTGAAGCTGCGGCGCTGGGATCAGTCGGGCCCGTCTGCATCGGCGTCCGGCGTCAATACATCGCTGGCGAACTGGATCGATCTTGAAGGCGGCATTCAGGTCAAGTTCTCGACCGGCGGCACATTCAACGCCGGCGACTACTGGCTGATTCCCGCCCGCACGGTCACGGGAGAGATCGAGTGGCCGCCGTATCAGATCCCGAACACAAGTCCTCTGCCGCAACCGCCGCGCGGTATCCGACACCACCACGCTCGCCTCGCGCTCGTCGACGTGATCGGTGGTACGGTCGCCGTCCGCGAGGACTGCCGCAAGCCTTTCCCTGCCCTGACGGAAATCTGCGCCGAGGACGTGTGCTTCGAAAACGACACCTGCAATCTAGCGGGCGCCGAGACCGTCCAGGACGCTCTCGATCGCTTGTGCCAGGAACGCGACCTCCGCTTCCACAAGAAGCATCTGCATGGCTGGGGCATCGTCTGCGGGTTGCAGGTGCATTGCGGCCCCGGCTCGCGCACCGTAACTGTGGGCTCGGGTTACGCGATCTCATGCGAAGGGGATGACATCAGGGTTCAGGCCGACGAAACGATCGATCTGTTTGACCTCGTGGCAAGCACCATCGGGTTTTCTCCCGTGTCGCCTCCGGCGTCGCCGCTGGCAGGAGTGCCCGACACCGAGGTGTGTCTCATCCTCGACTCCAATCCCAGCAGCACACACCCCTTCAGCATCGAGCGATACACGGGCGGCAAGAACACCGTCAAGGACGTGTTGAAGGGCACACTCCTGCTCGACTTCTTCAACGACTGCATTCAGAGTCTGGTGGATTTTTTCAAGCAGGAAACCACGCCACAGCCCAATGAAGCCAATATCCCGGTCGGTCCCACTCAGAAGCGGCTGACGACATTCGCGAATCTGCTTATTCAGCTCTTCGACAAGCAGAACGCGGCGTTCGTCTTTCTCTCCGGCGAGAAAGAGCAGTCGGGCTCAAATCTCGAGGACACGATCCTGCGGCAGTCCTATACGAAGCTGCGTCAGAAGCTGCAAAGTCAAACCTTCTGTGCGATGTTCGACGGAGCCCGCCCGTTTCCCGACTACCCGTACCAGAACCTGGGGATCGCCACGATCTTCAGCAAAGGGCAGAAAACGCGATTCCGTGCGTCGCCGGACAGCAAGGTTGGCTACGCTATCGGCGGCGGGAATACGATCAACGTCTTCGATCTTACCAGGGACGAAATGGTCGACGAGCTCGTCTTCCCGGGCGGCCCCGGCGTCGTTGTGCAGGATGTATCGCTGTCGAAAGGCGGCAAACAGCTCTACGCCGTCGCGATCATCAACAACAAGGACACCATGTTCGCGGTTGCCGACATCACGAACAACGGACTCACCCACACGTTCAAGCAGCCCACGCTAATCTGCGATGTGCTGCTCCTGACACTCGGCATGAGTCCGACGACGTCGAACAACGTGTTCGCGATCGGAAAGAACAAGGGCCTCTACGTGATCAATCCCGCGAACGTGAACGCCGCGCCGCAGCCGTTCTACGCGTTCAACGCAGTCGGCCAGATGTCGATCGACGCCGTGAGCCAAATAGCCTACGCGAGCGCGTCGAGTGGCGTCACGGCGACGACCACTTACGACCGCGTGATGCAGCTGAACCTCGCGGCCAAGGACAACAATCCGCCGGTGTTCCCGCTCACGCTCAACAACCAGCAGCTCTCGGGCGACGACGACATTGCGCTTGCCCAGGGCGGCCAGCAGCCACGCAAGCTCTTCGTCGTCGTGAACGCGCCGCCCGGCCAGACGAACAAGCACGCACTCGTCTACCTCACCGACGCGCCGCCGGGCGTGCCCGCGCTCGTCAACCTGCAGCAGAATACGACGATCAGGCTTGCGCACAACCACGCCACCGACCACATGATGGTGAGCTACGAGGATATCTATCGCGTGGGGATGGTGAATCAGCAGAACGCGCTCGTCGCCGACTTCGTGCCGGTACAGATAGGGCCGGTATGGATCGCCCCGTCGCCAGACGACAAACGCGTGTATGTCGTGAACTTCTGGAGCCACACGATCAGCGCCGTTCCTGCGACGCGGTTCGCAGCAGGCCAGCAGATTCCGCTTCAGCCGCTCGTGACATACCGTGCCGGCGTGTTGAACGCGTTGGCCGATCTGTTTGGCGGCCTTCTGCAGTACCTGAAGGATTGCTTCTGCGACCACCTGCTCGTGGACTGCCCAACCTGCGACGCCGGCGACAAGATTTATCTGGCCTGCGTCTCGATCAAGAACAACAAAGTGTTCAAGGTCTGCAATTTCTCGCACCGCAAGTATGTGCACACTTTTCCGACGTGGGAGTACTGGTTGTCAATCGTGCCGGTTCTTCCGCTCATCAGGAAGGCCGTCGAGGAGATCTGCTGCGCGGCCCTCCCGGGATTCTTCGGCCGGTTCACCGCCTCGACGCCGCCCGTGCCTGCGAACACCACGACCGCCCCCCAGACCTTTGTGAAAAGCGCGCAGGTCAGGAACATCATCACGGCTCTCGGTCAGGCCGACCTCAGGGGCGCGATCAGTGAGCGGCTGATGAAGGTGAAAACCGGCAGTAACGTCATCAACGACGGGTTCACGCACATTATCAGCCGCACATTCGCTACCAGCGCGCCGGTCGCATACAGCGACATCGCAGATCAGCCGATTGCCGACGCGCGCGCGAAGCTCGACGCCGCGCATATCGTGGTAGTCGACGAGGAGGCATACGACCCGAACAAGGGCGGCCAGAACCTGACGCAATTCGTCACTGCGCCCGTCCGACTGGAGGAAGGTGAGCGGGTCACGCTCGTCACGAAAGAAGGCAGGGTTCTCTTCTACAAGAAGGCCGGAGAGCCGTTGCCCGACGTCTTAAAGGGAAGGCTCGATGCGAGCGCGAACGATACCCTGCAACTCCGTCAGGAGGTCAACACGCTGCGCGAGGAATTGCTGCAGGTGCGCCAGAACACAGAGGCCGATCTTCAGGCGCGCGACGCTGAAATTGTTTCGCTCCAAACGGCCGTCAGAGATGCGCAGGCCAACGTGCAGGTCGTGAAGGATTTGCGCGAGCGCCTGGACCGTCTCGAGCGGCGACCGCCTCCATAGGGCGAAGGATACGCGCCGATGTATCTGGATTGCTTGTCGCTGGTCAGGACGGACGTGGGATACGGTGGAGTAGGCCTGCACGGCGAGCTGGGTTACGACGGCCGGTTCGTCTCAGTGCAGGGCCGACCATACATGCACGCATTCAGCACCCATCCGCCCGCGCGGGTGATCGTCGGGCTCGGCCGCCGCTTCGCGGGCTTCCGGTGTCACGTCGCCATCAACGACGATGTACCGGCCGACGTGTCGCACGCTGACTTTGCCGTGCTGGCCGACGGACGTGAGGTAGGCGTAGCGTCGTTCGTCCGGGCCGGGGAACCGCCGCGCGAGCTCTTCGCTCAAATCGCAGGCGCCGATCGGCTCGAGCTCGTCGTCCGCACGAGCCGGTGGGAGTACTGCCACGCAGTCTGGCTCGATCCGCAGGTGGACGAAGAGGCTAGCGAGCCCGCTGCCCGGTCTGTCTTCGACTGCCTCGGACGTGCGGAGATAGTCGTGCCGGCGACGCGTCCAACGGCAGACTGCTGCATCGCGACCGTCGTGTCACCTGGCTTCGAGCACATGCTCGACGACATGCTCGGCTCGCTGTACGCGAACGCGCGCTGCGGCGATGCAATGGTGGTCGTGTTCGCCATCAACAGCGACGACTCGTGCCAAAGGGTCGTCTCCAAATACGGGGGCGTGCTCGTGCGGTGCGATCCGCGCTCGCACGTCAATCCGATGAGCAAGGCGATCCTCTACTCGGCGGCGCGGGTAATCGATGCCGAGCAGTTCCTGTTTCTCGACGCCGACATGCTCGTTATGAAAGATCTCCGTCCCGTGTTCGCGGCGCTCGAGGCATGTCCGGCGGGAAGTATTCTCGCGTGCCGCGAGGGCAACAACGCCGGCCTCAACAACCTCGCTCAAGCGGTCTACATTGTCTATGGCGGAAGCGACGCGGATTTTGTCCGGCTGTCGGTGACCGCCGACGAAGCAGCATATCCGCTCGTGGTCAACGACGGCATCTTTGCCGGGACCCGGGCTGCGCTGCTGGCGCTCGAGGGCTGCATCCGCGCCATGCCGCACGCGCCGAAGTGGGTAGACGAGCGTCACAACATCTGGTGGCGGAACCAGTTCGTCTTCAATCTGGCACTGGCGCGGCTGCGGTGCGGCGTCGAGCTCGACTCGAGCTACAACGTGCAGCTTCACGTGCAGGACGTACAGATTCGACAGGATCACGCCCGGATAGCCGCCGAGTGGCACGGCAGGCCCGTCCGCGTCTTGCATTTCAGCGGGGCGGCCAAGGCGAAGTACCCGACGTGGCGCGGACGCTTCTCGCGCGTCCAGGATCCCCTCGTCGGACCAGGCGGCGGCGACACGTACGGCGAGTTCCTCGCCGCGCTGCGCGCCTGGGTAGGCGTAAACGGCACGTCAGCCCTCACGTGGTCCTTCTACGGACTCACGAATGCGACCGAGGCGCGTGTCCGCGACACGTCGACACTGCCGCTCCTCGCCGCGCTGCATTACATGATTCGCGCGAATGGATGCGTGCGTGTGCTGGAGACCGGCACCGCGCGCGGCGTGTCGGCGGCCTGTCTCGCGTCGGCGGTTGCACATCGGGAGGGCGGCCTCGTCGTCACGCTCGATTCGTACGAGCACGCAGGACGTGAAGAGCTGTGGGGGACCTTGCCTCAATCATTCCGCCGTTGCATCGAGTCGCGCAACGCGGACTCAATTCAGGGTCTGCACGATGCCATCGCCGCCGGGGAGCGGTACGATGCCATCCTGCTCGACTCGCTACATACCGAGGAACACGTGTGGGCCGAGTTCGGCCTTGCGGCTCAGCTGGTGTGCACAGGAGGGCTCATCCTGATCCACGACGCCTGTTACGAAAACGGCACCGTGGAAGGCGCATTGCGTCGGATCGAGCAGGCGGGATACGGGACGGTCCGGCTGTGGACCGCCGAAGGCGGCGTGCCCGAGGACGACCATCTCGGACTCGCCGTCGTCGAGAATCGGCGTCGCGCGTCCAGCGGCGGTGCATCATGACACGCGTGGCAATCGGGATCCACGTATACGAAGACCCTGAGCGGCTCCGGTCGACGATCGCCAGCGTTCGCGAGAACACGACGCACGTCGTCCAGTTGCTGCTGCTGCCCGACGGACCGGACGAGCAGACGATCGCCGCACTCTCAGCGCTGAACGGCATTCCGCAGTCTGCCACGCCGGATCCAAGGGGCGCGGCGGCGGCGTTCAACCGCCTCGCATTGGCCCGGGATGCGGATGTTCTCGTGTTCCTCGAGAGCGGCTGCATCGTCGCTCCTGGTTGGCTCGAGCCGCTGTTGTCCGCCTTTGACGATCCCCGAAACGGGCTCGTGGGGCCGACCACGAACTCGAGCTGGAATGAGCAGGCCGCGTTCCCGCACGCCGGCGGCGGCGGTGACGTCGCTCGCACGGCGCGGGATGTTGCCATCAGGTTTGGGCACGACGTACGGACGCTCGAGCCGCTGCACAGCCTCGCGGACTTCTGCTATGTTGTGCGCCGCGATGTGATCGATGCCGTTGGTCTTGCCGACGAGGCGTACGGCCTGGGTCCATGCTGGGAGATGGACTACAACATCCGCGCGGCGCGTGCGGGCTTTCGTGGAGTCTGGGCATGTGCCGCATATGTGCACCGCGGACCGGTCTCCGCGCGGCGTCGTCTGGAAGAAGCGCGCCGGTTCGAGATCAACAAGCGCCGCTATCAGGACAAGTTCTGCGGCGGACGACTCCAGGGGCTCAAGTCGGACTACCGGTCTCACTGTCGCGGCGACGCGTGTCCGAATTTCGCGCCAGCATCGCTCATTACGATTCGTGAAACTGGTGCGGAGCCTCCTCCACCGGTCGTCCTCGTTCAGAGCCCGCCGACGCGGCACGTTCGGCCAGGTGCTCAGGCGCAGGAACCGCTCGTCACCTGTATCATGCCGACGTCGAATCGTCGCGTCCTCGTCGGGCAGGCCTTGCGATGCCTGCTTCGCCAGGACTATCGCAACCTCGAACTCATCGTCGTCGACGATGGCGCCGATGCGGTGGGTGACTGTCTTCCTGATGACCACCGCATCCGCTACCTCCGCCTCGACCATCGCCTTTCGGTCGGCGCCAAGCGGAACTTGGCGTGCTCGCACGCACGAGGCGAGATCGTCGTTCACTGGGACGACGACGACTGGTATCCCACCTGGCGCGTGCGCAAGCAGGTGCGCGCCTTGATCGATCACAACGCCGACATCTGCGGGACGAGCCGTTTGCTCTATTACGAGCCTGCCTCGGATCGCACCTGGGAGTACAGATACATATCGGCGTGTGCGAACTGGCTGGCCGGCAACACGCTCGCGTACTGGAAGAGCGTGTGGCAGCGACACAAGTTTCCCGATGTGCAGGTCGGCGAAGACGCGCTGTTCCTGTGGAACAGCGGCAGCACCGCCCTCCACGACCTGGCGGAGCCGCACCTCTGCGTCGGGATGATCCATCCGGGCAACATCAGCCCGAAAGACACAGGGGGGATGTATTGGCACGTGCAGTCGAGCGCAGAGGTCAGCGCCATACTCGGCGACGACATCCATTTCTACCGGACGATACCTGCTCAGGAATCCGCGGAATGGCCGCTCGTATCCTGCATCATGCCGACGTATAACCGCCGCGCGCTCGTGCCTTTGGCGGTTCAACTGTTCGGCAGGCAGGACTATCCGAACCGCGAGCTCATCATCGTGGACGACAGCGACCGAGCGATTGACGACCTCGTGTTCGGGGCGCCCGACGTTCGGTATTTTCATTGCGCGACCAGAAGGACCATTGGCGCGAAGCGGAACTTCGCCTGCGAGCAGGCTCGCGGCGACATCATCGCCCACTGGGATGACGACGACTGGTATGCGCCCGAACGCCTGCGTTACCAAGTCGCCCCGCTGCTGACACAGCAGGCTGACGTCACCGGACTCGAGAATGCCTTTGTGCTGGAACCGGCGGACGGCCGGTTCTGGACGACCCGTCGCGATCTGCACCGACAGATGTTCCTGGGCGACGTGCACGGCGGCACGCTGGTCTTCCGAAAACAACTATTCACCGACGGGCTGCGCTACCCGGAAGTCAGTCTCGCCGAGGACGCGTGGCTGCTCCACGCGGCGCTCAAACGGGGCAAGCGCCTGCTGCGGCTGTCGAATCCCGGCGTGTTCGTTTATATGCGCCACGGTCGGAACGCCTGGAAGGAATGCGTGCCAGGACATTTCCTGAACCCGGCCGGATGGGAGCGCGTTGAGCGCCCACCGATGTTTCCCGCAACTGTCCTTGAGACCTACCAGGCAGCTACCGCAGCGATGTGATTTCGAAGGAGGCAGGCATGAACGGATGGGTAGCGTGGGCCGAGAATCTCGACTTGCTGTCGCGCGGGTATCAGCGGCCTCCCAACGCGCGGGGAATGGTGACCGACGCCGAGCTTTGCCTAGCAGAAATGTACGCCCGGTATTCGTATACCGGTGAAGGCAAGATCGTAGAGCTTGGCTGCTGGCTTGGAGCCGTCACGCTAGCGCTCGCCCGAGGCGCGTCCGAGAATCCGCAAACGCGGTCGAAGCGGCCAATCGAGGCGTTCGACCGTTTTCGATGGGAAGCTTGGATGACCCCGATTGCCGAGCGGCTCGGATGCCCGAGGGTTCCCGACGGCGAAAGCTTTCTGGATCACACGAAAGCCATTGTCAAGCCCTACGAGCGTCTCATTCGGTTGCATGAGGAGGATTTGCTCGCACCGGAGCGGTTCCGCGATCGGATCGAGTTCCTGTTCGTCGACGCGATGAAGTCGTGGGAGCTGGCCAACGCGATCATGCGGACGTACTTCCCCCGCCTCATCGCCGGACGCTCGCTGATCGTTCAGCAGGACTTTGCGCATTTCGCGCCCGTGGTGGCGACCAATCACATTCTCATGTGGCTCGTCCGAGAACAGGCCGTTCCTGTCTACCACGTCCCCGGTTCGTGCAGCGTGGTGTTCTTCGTTCAGCGGCCGTTCGACCGCCGCGAACTGCCGGCTCTGAATCCAGGCGCAGTGACTATCGAGATGGCGGAGCAGGCCTGGGCGTACAGCACTGGCATCGTGCGCGGAGACTCGCGCCGCGATGTTTGGTTGTGCAAGGTGCTGTTCTTCATCGAGCAGGCGTGGCTGGAAGCGGCGCGGGAAGAAGCGCAACGTTTCGTGAATACGACCGGCTGCCTCACCGGTCCTGCAGTGCAGGACGTCCGTTATCTCGTTGCGCGAATGGACCGGGCAGGTGTTCTCGAGACCGATCGTCTCAAACTTGCGGAACTAGAAAAACTCCTGTGCGGATGAGGGCGCGCTCTGACTAGTTCTTATCAAGTCAACGCAAAAAGGGAACTGTTGGGTTAAACGCGCGCGGTTGGAGCATTGTGTTCGATTCTGTAGTCCAGGAAATGGTGACGAACTATCGTGTGCAACGGCTGCCGAATGAAACCGGTGGCGCGCTCCTTGGTTCTTTTGACATGACTCGGAAAGTGGCGTTAGTCTCTGTTGCATTACCCTCGCCGGAAGTAGTAACGAGTGCCCAACAGTGTTATATCCGAGTTTCAGCAGGCTTGCGATCGGCAGTTTCTCGCTGTGAAGCCGCCAACGGCCGTGGCTTGGAATATATCGGTGAATGGCATTCCCACCCTAGTGGCGCGACGGCCCGTGCCAGTAAGGATGATCAGAGAGCGCTGTCGCTGCTGTCGGAGGTTATGGCTGAGGACACAAGACCGGCGGTTATATTGATTGTGGCCAATGGCGAATTAGGGTTGTACGTCAAAGATCATCTTGGGTCAGCAAATCGCAAGGGTGCAGTGTGAGTTTAGGAATCGAGGGCACGCTAACGAAGCTCTCGGTCCGTCAAGATTTCTCCAGCGCGACATGGTCTCCCTTAGTCGGACGCTTCTGTGTTCTATCGAGCTGCGCCATCATAATTTCAGCGGGGACGCTTACACTACGGTTCAAACTGCTACCAAAAAAGACGCCCGGGATCTAGATGAACCTCTCTCGAACCCTCGATCAACTCGATCTTCTCAGGGGAAACGTAGAGAATTGTGATCCGTGCCCCAGTGTGACCGAACTCAAAACCGCTAGTGTTCAACAGGATGCATCGGTGCGGACTGGAATATAGAAGATAGAGAGACGGTTGAGCCTCTATGGGTTTCAAGTCCGGTGCAGTTTCCGACGTATGAAGTTTCACATGCAGAAGGAATTTTGTCGGATCGCGCAGAACATCGTTTGCTTCGGAGCTTCCAAAATGCTTTGCCGCTGAGATCGACCAGGCGACGATCACAATTGACAGCACGACAAGAAAAAAACTCCCGTGCGGCCACGAAGGTTGTCCAAATCGCGTACGCGTATCCTTATGGACTAGATACACTGCACCCAAGACTAGAAAGGGGATGAATTTCAGTATCGAATGCGGGACAGCCACAAGCCATCCCAAAAGCCCGCCCCACATGGGCGAACTGAGATGCGAATAGCTACTGTCAACAAGATATGGTAATAGAAGGTACAGACCAACGATCCCGTAAACCCATTTTCGCCGGGCAGTTAGCGCGATCCACAAGAGAAAAACAAAGAACACGACGTTCTGCAGAACGTACCAACTCACGAAAAGATAGTCTTGAACGGAGTACTCGACTGATTCCAGTCCAACTCCAAAAGTTCGAAAGTAATAAGAAGTTCTGATCCATCCCAGTGAATATGCCCACGCTCCGAGCACGGTGACTGATGATAATATCTGTGTGAGTTTCGATTCCATTTTAGATCCGTTCGGGAGGGGTAGATGCGCGCATACTACCTTCCTCTGGACAGTGCCACCAATAGGATCTCCACAAAGAGACGATGCCTAATCGAAGGCAGGGCCCCACTAGGAATGTAGTTTAATCGAAAAAGAGTTCGAGTAATTCGGAAAGGCGCTCTTTCAAGCTGCCGAAAGTTCAAGGTTAAGAATTGAGCGCGTGACCCTCACGTCGCGAGTCGGGTTTCACGGATTTTCCCTTCATGCTCTGACCCGGAACCGGATGACGCTTGGGATTTGCCGAGCTTCATCAACCGGCGTGGATGAAGTCGCGGATCCGCCTATACACCAATTTAAAGGTTTGAGTAGGTTACTCTCAGCCGATTCTACAAAACACGATACACCGGGGACAGCGGATCGATGGCTATGCACGTTGGAAGTAATTGGAGTCACAAGGGATAGTAAATTTGGTGAAGAGGGGGGATTCGAACCCCCGAGACCCTTTCGAGCCTAACGGTTTTCAAGACGGGTGATTGCGCCCTGGCTCGCTGGTAAGTTGCTGAAAACTAAAGACGCCGTTCGGCTCCCTCTGGACGGTTTGGGCACAGTTGGCAGCTTATTGGGATAAATTGGGATAAACCCATTTACAGCGAATCAAACACCGAATTCGCCAACTGACCGCGCACCTCAGCATAGGCGTGTGATTGGCGAATCGGGCATCCGAAATCATGCACCGACCCAAAAAGGGCTCGCATCGAATCGCGGTAGGAGGAAATGATATGCGAGCCGCGGTCGTTTCCGCTGTGAGCAGTTCGCGGCAGGTCAAAGACGTTCCGCAACCTCGGCTCGGACCGAATCAAGTGCTACACTCCTATCCTTTTGGGAAATGCGTATCGATCAACTCCCCTATCTTTGCCAGGTGATGGTCATCGTGCTCCGCAACAAAATACAAATGATCCACGAGCCGCATGGGCTGCTTGAGACGCAGATGCAGGCTCGTTCGCGCAAAAACGTCAGGTTCAAATGTCCCCAGATGCTCCACTAAGCACAGCCTGTGGCTTGTAAGCCTGGACGCTCGATTCAGAATAGAGGCGATCCAGTTCGGACCGCGTGGGTGAGAATACTAACCCGTAGACCTTCGCACCCGGTGTGGGAACGAGCGCTGCTCGTTGGCCGATGCGGAGGGCAACATCGCCAGGTCCGGGAGTTGTGTACCCAGAGATGACCATGGAAACGACGCCAAAACCAAGGTCACTGCGGATAGTGTTGGGCTTCCCGGTTCTCTCTACAGGACTATCCAGTATCTTCATGGGCGTGGCAAGCGCATGGCACCCGCAGTCGCAGTCTGTACCACTGATGCTATAACGTTGTCATCGCCCTTGAGTAGCTAATGTTGAATCGCAATATTCAGAAGTCCAAAGCCTATGTCCTCAACTCTCGCGCAAGGCGACGATCGGGTTCACTTTCGTCGCGCGGCGTGCTGGGAGATAGCTAGCCAGCGCGGCCACTGCAAGTAAAAGCAGAGGCACGATCAGAAACACAGCCGGATCATGGGGGCGCACCCCATAGAGCAAGCTTGCCATCAGCGACGCAGTGGATGCAGAAAAGACCAATCCAGCAACGATTCCCACGCCAGCAAGCGCGACCCCTTTGCGTAAGAACATTCTCAGAATGTCGTCCCGCCGCGCGCCCAGGGCCATGCGGATACCGATCTCCCGCGATCTTTGTCCGACCATATAAGCCAACAAGCCGTAAATTCCGATGGAGGCCAGTAGCACCGCCAGTCCAGCAAATCCGCCCACCAGATCGGCAGAAAAACGGCGCGAAGCCAGTGACCGATCAAGGATGTCGTTCATAGAAGAAACATTAAATACCGGCAAGCCGGGATCAATGCTCTGGATTTCATGCCGAATCTGTGGTTCGAGCAGGGTCGTGGGCAGAGACGTCCGCAACACCACGCTCAGTTTCTTGCTGTTGTCTTGATAGGTCGAAACATAGATGTGGGGAACGCCATCGATGTCGAGACCGTCGCTTTTGATATCCTTAATGATACCCACGATGGTCGTCCATGGCTTGGTAGGGTCTCGTGCGAACCTCACTCGGCGGCCCAGCGGATCGCGATCCGGCCAATACTTACGAGCGGTGCTTTCATCGATGATGGCCACCAGTTGTTTGCCGTCTTCATCGCCCTCGGTGAATGAGCGGCCGCCTAGGAGCGTCGCCTGTAACACCTTAAAATAATCGGAGCTTATCCGAATTCTCTCGGCGCTCAGGTCCTGCGAGGACTCAACCGGTCTATCTTCAATCGCTAAGCCTTCATTCGCTAAGCCACCGACCGCGTTGGGGTTGGGATTGGAGCTCGGTAGAGCTGAGGTGATTGCGGCGAGTTCCACTCCCGGAATTGCCTTCATGCGCCGCAGCAACTCACGATCAAAGGCGGCTCTGCGAGGAATATCGAGATACGGATCCATCTCCGATTCGTTGGGATTCGGAAGCTGTATGTTTGCCGTGACAACTTGGGTTGGATTAAAGCCTGGATTTTCCTGCAACAGATCCCGCAGCGTACGTAGCAGCAGGCCGGCTCCGACCATCAGTATGACGGCGAACGCCAGTTCAGAGACGATTAGAATATCCCTCAATCGGCCGGTCTTAGCGCTGTAGCCGGACCCCCGACCGCCTTCACGAATGGCCGATGAGAGAGCGCCTTTTGCCGAATGAAGCGCTGGAGCAAGTCCAAACACTAAGCCGGTAAGAAAGGAAATCAGCAGAGCGAACGCGAGCACCACCCAGTCGATTCGTACTTCGTTGAGCCGGGGAACGTTCGATGGCACAAAGCGCAGGATGAAACGCAAAGTACCCACGGCGGATGCGATTCCCACGGCACCGCCGATGAGCGACAGCAGCATGGACTCGGTGAGCATCTGGCGCACCATGCGGCCGCGGCTCGCCCCCAGGGCTAACCGCACCGCCATCTCTTGTTGTCGCCCCGAAGCGCGCGCCAAGAGGAGATTGGCAATGTTCAACGATACGATGAAAACGATCAGGATTACCGCACCGAGCAACACGAGCAGCATGGGCCGAACATTGCCTACCAAAGTTTCTTGCAATGGTTGAATCTCAATTGTCCATTTGCCCTGCGGCGGGTAATCAGTGGGAAAGTCCTGGCGTAATTGGGTAGCCATGGCAGTGAGCCGCGCCTGAGCTTGCTCCAGTGTCAGGCCAGGCTTAAGACGTCCGATTCCAGATACTAAAATCCGGGTACCACGCATTGGCTTGGGAAAGGGATCTGCGCTGAATCCGCCGGCGCAAAACACTTCCGCGTCGCCGGAAGTCGTCGGTCCAGGATGGCGAAAGCCGCGTGGCAGAACCCCAATAATTTTAAGGGGATCATTGTCGATCCAGATTGTACGGCCGAGAACGTTCGGATCGGCGCCATAGGCGCGATGCCATAGGCCATCGCTGATCACGGCCTCTGGAGCGAAACCAGGCGCGAAGTCCTGCGGACCATACAGCCGTCCAATTTGCGGGATCACGCCAAGCATGGAAAAGTAGCTAAAACTGGTGTTGACTCCCTCGACTCGCTCCGGCTGTCCGGCGCCGGTCAAATCCTCGCTACCCTCAAATATCGGAGTCACATCTTCAAATACACCCGCTCGCGTCTGCAGGTCATCCAGTTCAGGCTTGGAAAACCTAACGTCCCGCAATCCTACGCCGGGCTCGTTAAAGAAGATTCGTACCAAACGATCGGGATCGCGGTAGGGCAGAGAACGCAGCAACACGGCATTCACGATGCTGAAAATGGCCGTGTTGGCTCCCACGCCCAGAGCCAGCGTCAGGATAGCCACGGTCGTGAATGTGGGCTTCTTGACCAACATGCGCAAACCATAGCGAACATCCTGAAGTAAAGTCCCCATGAAGACGCTCCTCTCGTCATCACAGAATCTTATTTAGTGTCAACACGCCCTAGGGGCCGTCTCATAAATCGACGGTTGGAGGCGAGCATACCTCACGGGTTAAGGCCCGCGTCTTTCTTGGCTTTAGACGGCACGGCTGAAGCCGTGCCCTTCCTAAAACCGATTTATGAGATGACCTGTAGCTGAAATCGGGACCGGGGGAGGACATCACTGAAAAACCCCCTTACCAGTTTGCGATCGGTGGTCTCTCCTCCTTCCACTGTTGCTGGCCCAGTTGCTCGGACCATAGGAGGGTCCACTGGTTGTCGTTCACTTTTCCCCAGCCATCCCGTGCAACCCCCATGGCGTAGATCTTGCTCGTTTTGCCGTTGTTGTCCTTAATCTCGCCCTCTAGTTTCTCAAGTACGAGTGCCGCCCACTCGTTGCCTCTGGGTTCGACCGTGAGCACGGTGGCGTCAAATCTTGTTAAGGTATACGGGTGCGAGAAGATTGCATCGATAAGCTCCTGCCGTGTTAGTTTTTGGTCAGGAGTTTGGACGCATAAATCCGGAGCCAGCATCCTCTCGATTGTGTTCTTGTCCAGCGCCACACGCGCTTCAATCGCTCTTCGCGCTTCTGCCGAACTGACGGCAGGAGCACTTTGCGTCCCGGCTGCAGCCGTTACGACTACCGCCAGTAACGTGGAGACCAGAATCCCCCACCCTAAATTCATGCGTAAAGAGCGACGGAGTATTGAAGTTGCCAATCTCGATTTCATTCGCTTCTTCTCCCCTTGTAGGCGCTGTCGGTCACAGCGTCAGCCCAACGCCAATACGTTCTTGGCGATCCTCCTGCTCACGGAACATATCGCGCGAAGAACCAGTGTTTGCAGGAAAAGTGATATGCGGCGTCCGAAGTTAGACAAGCGGTCAGAGTTGGGGGTCAAATACTGTTGAAACGGATCCGTTCACAGGGGATCTGGTGCGGTGCACCACAGCCTACAAAGGAGCGTTTCGCAGTTGCGGCGGTTTGGGAAACCGCAGCCTGGCTTCAACGAATAGCCGACTTTCGTGGCAGGAGACTTTAACCCTGTGACCGAGGTTTCGGAATCTATTTCCTACGAGGCATTGCTTCCGATGCATCAGCAAGGGCATATGCCGTCACAGCCATCACCGCTACGTTCTCATTCAATTGCTGCACATTAACCTTATCAAGAGTGTCCGCCGCAGAATGATGATAGTTAAAGTAGAACCGCGAATCCTGCGAGGGCGTGAGACCGGGAACGCCTAGCTGGACCATACCTGCGATATCCTCCGCAGTTACCTCGTCAGATCTGGTGAGAACGCTTGCTCCAATCGGTGCCAGTGCGTTCGCAACGGGCGCGAGATACCTGGCAACCTCAGGCGCGCCAAAGAATGTGAGGCCTATTGGATGGTCGCAACCTAAGTCACTTTCCAGCGCAGCTGTGTGATGAGTGAGTTCGCTGGAATGTTCCTGGAGATATGTTGTCGCGCCACTGACGCCGAACTCCTCATTCATCCAGGCGACAAAACGGATTGTGCGTTTCGGACGGATGTTCAGTGACTGCAACAAATGGATCGTCTGCATTGAAATAGCCACCCCGGCGCCATCATCGATTGCACCTGTTCCAAGATCCCATGAATCCAGATGTCCGGAGACCAATACAACCTCTTCGGGGTGTTCCGAACCCTTCCAATCCGCGATTACGTTGTAGCTGCTTACCGGAGGAAGAGTTTTCGGCGTAAGAGTGAGGCGCATCGTAACGGGTCCTTGTTTTGAAAGTCGCGCCAACAGATCTGCATCCTCAGCGGTAATTGCAGCTGCGGGAACCTTGTCGACTCCCTCGCCATACAAAGTCAAACCTGTGTGCGGAAGCCGAAAGTCTCCGCTGCCCAGAGAGCGAACCAGCACAGCCGCGGCTCCAAGCGACCCGCCAACGATGGGCCGATGCCACGATAAGCTATATTTTGCCCATACGAATCGAGACCAAACCCTTGCGCAGTTAATTCTTTATCGAAAGGCCTGTTGAACAGGACGATCTTTCCCTTGATTTCATCAACGGGCAAGCTCCTCAATTCTGCAAAAGAGCCTACGACAATCACATTTGCAGTAAGACCATCCGCCGAGGTTGGCACAGAGTTTCCCAATGCTGTGACAACGATCTTCTGCGTTGTCTCCGGCGGCATTCCCGGCCACAGGGTTAAGACTGCGTCTTCCTTTCCTCGCACCCAATGAGGAACAGTTGTTTTTTCCAGCGTGACGCTCGTCCCCATCTCCCGCATCTTGGCAGTTACCCACTCGACAGCGGCCTCAGCCTGCGGCGAACCACTGAGCCGCGGACCTATATTGTCCGTGAGGTGCGCAAGCATGTTGTATGCATTCGGGTCGGTCATCGCCGCATCGCGGATGCGCCCCATGGTTGCAAACTGTTCTGCCGTCCATGGTCTTGGGTCTGAATCGGTAAGGGTGGTTAAACGCTCCAGAAAGGAGTTAGGTGGCGGAGTGCTCGCGGGCGCATTTTGCGCCCAGCAGTTCAACACGAAGAATGCAGCAACTATGGGTGAAACCAAAAAACGGATTTTCATAGACTGTTTCCGGTATGATCCTTTTCTGTCGGAAAACCTAATCAGTGGAACGACCTGGCATTTCTTACTCTTCTCTGCGGGTTGCGACACTACTTCATCGGCGAAAAATCCGTGGACCGCATGTACGTTCGGTCTATCTTTTCCACCAGCTTGTTGGCCTGCTCGGATTTGATTGCCTCCTGAACCTCAGGGTCGGCCAGCATCGCGTCCCAGTTCTTTTTTGCTTCCTCCCGGCTGGAATGAGCCACGACGTAGACGAATGTGTTGCCCCAATCGGCTGCCCCCTCAGGTACCCAGTAACCCACGACTTGCAGATCGTGTTTGGCTAACAGCTTTGAATAGATGTCTTGAAACCGCGATTCCAGTGCCGACAATTTGCCCGGTACAGTGTGATAAATGCGAAGCTCGAAGACGCGATTGCTGTTGGCCCTCACGTGGTCAATGTGAGCAAAGCGGGCACTAATGAGCGATCCGGCCGTGAAAGAAAGCAGCGCAAGGGCGCAAACACTGCATCTCTTGGATTTCCCGCCTTTGAATTTCCAGAAATTAAATATCATCGATACTCCGTCCTAGACGACGCGAACTGACTGTCCCGCCGCGCGGCGCTCCTACTTAGACCAGGGCGGAACCACGCCGTTGCTGCGCGCGTATGCGATCGACTGCCCCAGATGCTCGTGTTGATCTTCGAGAATGTGCATCAGCGCGTCCTGCTTCGTCCAGTCTCTTCCGAACAATTTCACCGGCGCCTGCAGGTCGTTGTCGGAAAGTGCCGTAATCGCTTTTTGCAGATTGACGTAAGAAGCCTTCAGGGCTTCCTGCATTTTCTCCGGATCGGTGATGGGCGCGGGCGGTGCCCCCTTATTCGGCGTGCCCGAAAGCACGCCGGCGAGCAGGCCGTTCTCTTTAACGATCAGGTTGAAGACCTCGGCGACGGAGCGAACGCCCTGGGCGGGCTTCCAGTCGTACTTGGCCGACATAACGCGCGCGAGTCCGGTGAATTTGTCGGAAAGCGTTCCGGCATCTTTTGCGAAGGCGGCCTGCAATCCTGCCGGTTGCGACTGCGCCCGCGCCAACGGCACCATCAGAGCGACCGCAAGCGCGCACACCGCGTACTGAATCAGAGTCTTCTTCATGTAGAACTCCTCTATGTCACTAAATGACTCGTGCTGCTCGTAACGCCGAATGCAGGTCTCAACGCGGCGTTTTTTACCCCTCATGTGTTCTTGGCGATGCGCCTGCTCACGGGACAATATGCCGCGAAGAACCAGCATTTGCAGGAAAAGTGACATGCGGCGTCCAAAATGGGACAAGCGGTCAGAGTTGGCCGTCAAATACTGTTGCCACGGATCCGCTGACAGGTTTGATCAGCTAGCTCGTTCATCCGTTCTCGTGTCGGCTGGAGAACTCCACGTTCGATCTGGTGTACAAGTTCGGTAATTGCGGCATTCATACGTACCGGCACTCCGGACACGTGGCCTAACGTCACCAGATAACCGTTGATAAAGTCGATCTCAGTCTTACGGCCGCGCTCAAGGTCCTGGAGCATGGAGGGTTTGACGTCTCCGTAGAAAGCAATCACAGCCTCGACCCACGAATCATAGTCTTCTCCCGCGCCAGAATTGTTTGACCATCCGGGCGGAATCGGATCCACGGTGAGACGTTCCAGCCGAGTGCCTATGGAAAGTGCCACGGACAACGTCTCCTCGTAGGTCCGTCGGAAGACCTTCTTGCCTGCCTCCGTTTCCATGTACTGACGCATGGTTTGCGAACAGAGCGCGCCGAGGGTTGTAACCGAGCAATTGATCAGGAGCTTCGACCAGATGGCACCGATCATGTTTGAAGATATCTTGACCTCAACCGCTCGACTCAAGACGCGCGCAACCCGTTCGGTACGCTCACTGACACCACCAGCAAGTTCGCCTATCAGTAAATGCCCTGCATTCTTCTGCTCGTAGACTCCGGGTTCTACCATCGTGGCACCAAGATTTGAAAATCCACCAAGGATCTTATCTTCGCCCAGACGATCCGCGAGTGCCCTGGCAACTCCGCCATTCTGTATAGGCAATATGACCCCTTCGGGGGCGAGTAGGCCCACCACCTGGGGCGCGACCTCCAGCGCGTGCTGCGCCTTGGTGGCAAGCAGGATCAGGTCAAATTGCGTTCCCTTCCCGTAGTCCTCAAGTGCGGCAACGTCGATAGTGTCTGCCTCCACCTCTCCTCCGATGCCGGACACTCGCAGGCCCGATCTGCGCAGCACCTCCGCGGATTCGGTATTGCGAGCCGCAAGCCGGACGGGCAATCCAGCGCGGAGGGCGCGAGCGGCGATTGTTCCGCCCAACGCGCCGATGCCCACTATCAGTATTTGCATTTTGAAGCCTCCAAGATGCCCGCGATGAGGCTGAAGCCGACCAGTTGCCTCAAGAATCGAGCTGTTTCCCCACCACTTCCCGCAACTGGTGTCATCTTCGATCTATTTTGGAGGCGTGACGTACTGGGCCCCCCGTTACCAAAGGACCAATTTTCCTTCGGGACTTCAACAAAGTTGATGAGGACGTCTTCCTTGCGAATCTTTACTCCTTCGTAGAGATGGTCCGCTAGTGCTTTGTAGAAGCGTTGCTTCAACTCGGTGGAACGGCCGCTATTCAATGTGATCTGAAAAAAGACGCAATCGTCCGACCGATGCATGCCGAGATACTCTCGATCGAATGGCAGGCTCGCCTTCGTGTGTTCCGTGATTACCTGAAATCGGTCATGTTCCTTCCATTTCCAACGCTTGGTTACATTGGGATGGCAGCACGTGGAATCTTGAGCTCCGTACCTTTCTCCCCAATCAACCTAGACAAAGGCCCTTCTACAGCTGCGATGGACGTGGAGTTGGCGCGTTTGCCAGCAACTGCCCCGATTGCCGGCTCTGGATGCAGGCCGATTCGTGGTGCTCTTCATACCTGGCACTCGCTGTCTGAATGCGAAACCTCGACAATCATCTCGATCTCCACACAGGAACCGAACGGGATCTCCGCCCCACCATGGGAGGTGCGGGCATGTGCTCCGCCCTCGCCAAAGACTTCGCGAAGAAGTTCGGAGGCGCCATCGGCGACCTGGTTGGATTCAGTGAAGCCGGGAGCGCTGTTCACGAGTACCGTCATCTTGACGATACGCTTCACCTTGTTCAGGTCGCCAAGGGCCGCCTGCAGCGTGGCGAGGATTTCGATGGCGACGTCACGCGCGGCCTGCCTGCCCTCCGCCGTTGTGATTTGTTGCCCCAGTTTGCCGGAGAATGGCTTGCCGTCTTTCTTGGCGAGTCGTCCCGACAGATAAATAAGATTGCCGGCTCGCACAAACGGCACAAACGATGGAACGTAGGCATCGACCAGCGGCGGCGGAAGTTCAGGCAAATTGATTTGCAGAGCTTTTAGCCGTTCATAAATAGTGGTCATTGTATTTGTTTTCTCCATCATTCAGTTCTGCCAGTCGCACACCACGCTGACTAGACGATCCATATCCTGCTCGCAGTTGAATAAATGAGGTGAGACCCGAATCTTGCCCTCCCGCAGGCTCACGATAATGTTTTCTCGCCGCAGCTTCTGGTAAAGCTCGACAGTCCTTTCCGGTTTGCGCGCTGTGAAGCATCCAAACGGCCCGCGTCTTCCAGACTCCAGCGGACTTGCGGGAGTACAACGATCCTCTGGGAGATGACGATACATAAATTCGATAAGACTCCGGTTGTGCTCGGCGACACGTTGCGGGCCGGCACGCAACACGAAATCCACCGACTCCGCCATCGCGGAGAGATTGAAGTTGTAGTACGTTGCCCATTCTGCGGCGTCCCAGCGTTTGGCGTTGCGGGAGGGTTTGGGGTCGACAAAGTTCAACTCCGAAAAATGATCCGTGTTCTGTCCCGTCCAGTAGAAAGGTCCAGGCAGAAGCCCGTCGAGGTGCTCGGTCTTTATCCAGAAAAACCCCGTGCCGTAACAACTCAGCAGCCATTTGTAGCCGGCGCACACCATAAAGTCGGCGCCCAGATCCTTGACGCTCATTGGCACCGCGCCGCAGGCTTGACTGACGTCCAACAGAAGCAGAGTTCCCTGTGCGTGGCATGCGGCACTAACCCGCGCTGCGTCCAGCAGAGTCCCGTCGTCATAGCGCACCAGGCTCACCGAGACGATTCTGGTTCTAGGCGTCAGCGCATCGATCAGGTCATCCGCCGTGATAAACCGATCGTGCGGCGCAATGGTCCTCAGCCTTACGCCTTCACGTTCTTCCATGGGCTTCCATGTCGAATAGTGCAGCGGGAATTCGCCCTGCGCGGTGATGATCTCGTCGCCCGGCCTCCACTCCAAACCGTGCGCCACAGCGGCAGCGCCGGTGCTTGCTCCCGTAGTGACAGCGATTTCCTCCGGTTTAGCCCCGATCATCCTCGCCAGAGAGCCACGGATTCGAACTGGCGACTCGAACCACAGGGAATCGTCAACACGATGGGGAAACTTCTTTGCTTCGAGCGAGCGTTCTACCGCGCGGATGGATACACGCGGTATGACTGTGTGCGCTGCCGTGTTGAGGTAGGTTGCGTCTTCAATTTCGAACCATTCCTTCTTCCAGTCGGTTACACCCTGGGTTGCCATCGCAAAATTCACTCCTCGCAGAAGATGTCGATTGCATTCCGGTCTTACATTCGCCAGCCGTGCGAGCAAAGCTTGCGCTCATCGGACAACCTCCGTTCGCGAGCCCTCTTTCGCCGGGGTCGCTGCAGGAAGTATAGCTTAGCTTCCCGTCCGCGCATGTGGGCGACTTCGAAGGTCTAAGACACAAGCGCGGACGGCGGCACCTCGATTTCGCCGCTTGCGATGTTGGCCGCGGCACCACCAACACCGACAGAGGTCACGACGCTTCCGCTCTTACGCGCCTCCGCTTCGATTTCGCTTCTGCGTCCCATCGAGACACCTTGCTGGATCGAAAGGCGATAGGCCGTCCCGCCAAAATCATGCTTCGAGGCCATGACGCCGACGAGGGCGGCACAGGCGGCGCCCGTCGCGGGATCTTCCTCGATGCCGAGCGCGGGCGCCCACATGCGCGCATAGAGCTTGCCGCCATCCCGTAGATCTCCTGCGAAGAAGAAGATGTGGGGAGACCATGCTCGTGAGAGCGTTGCTGCCCAGGCAGCCCGATTCATCGCCGCCCGATCAACCACTTCGTTCGAGGTTAGTTGCGCAAAACAAAACGGAACACCGGCCCCCGCTAAAAAGACTTGGTTCACCTCGGCGGGTTCGACGGATAGTACGGCGGCGAGTTCAGCCGGAGAAGGTGCGCCGGCCGGCGCCTCGATCTTCCCGGATAACGTCAACGTGCCGTGGAAGCCCCCGTTTCGGTGAGCGACATCAACCGTCACGGGACCGGCATTCTCCTCCAGAATGAGCCGGACTGGAGCAGTAAGCCGTACGTGCTGTTGCATGACAAGGGCACAGGCTGTGCCGACCGAGGGATGTCCCGCAAAGTCGAGCTCCACCCGAGGTGTGAAGATGCGCACTCGACACGTGTTCGCAGGATCGTTCTTCGGCAAGATGAAGGTCGTTTCGCCGAAATTGAATTCACGAGCAATCTTTTGCATGCCCTCGGTCGAAATGCCGGCCGCGTCAGGCAGAACCGCCAGTTGATTACCGCCGAACGGGGTCGAACTGAAAACATCGATTATTTGAAATGCGTACTTCATGAGATCAACCTCCGTGTGTCACCTCAAGCCTTGACGACGAGGTCGATCTCGACACAGGCCCCAAGTGGTAGCGCGGCGGCCCCGATCGTCGTGCGAGCAGGAAAGGGTTGACTGAAATACTTTGCGTAGATGCCATTCATCGCGGCGAAGTCACTCATACTCGTGAGAAACACACCGGCGCGCACGACATCATCGAAACTCTTGCCGGCCGCCTTGAGAACCGCCGAGAGGTTCTGGAGGACGCGCTCCGTCTCGGCCACAATGCCCCCCTCGACCACCTTGCCAGTAGCCGGGTCTTGGGCGACCTGTCCGCTGAAGTAGAGGAAACCATCGACTTGGATCGCCTGAGAAAACGGGCCCACCGGCGGCGTGAGTTCCGGAGAGGTAATTGCTGTTTTGCTCATAGCAAACTCCTGTGGATACTGGGTTAGCGGGTATGGAACATACGCCGTGAAGAACCAGTGTTTGCGGGAAAAGTGATATGCGGTGTCCGAAATGAGACAAGCGGTCAGAGTTGGCCGTCGAAGGTCAGCTATAATCCGTGCCGGAGGTCAAATCAACTATTGCAGCAGGCCACAGCAGATAGGGGACGGACGAGATGGATTTTGATCCTGTGTGCGTGGACGATTGTAGGACTGCTATTTGCCGTGCGCAGGATCATGGTCGTGAGGGTACAGGGTACGCACGTCAGCTGGGTGATCGTGGGTGCGCCCGAATTTGTCTACTGGTACGTATGGGCGGCGTACACACCGCTTGTGATTGGTCTGGCCAAACGGTTCCCGTTGACGGGGCCGAGGTTTGTACCTCATATAGCGATCCACACAATCACGTCCTTTCTGATGGCTCCTCTGGGAGCGATCACCGAATACTTTCTCAGCCGTGTACTTCTGCAGTCAGTTTTTCGCATAACTGATCCTGGTGCGCTGCGCCTTCTCCCGACGTTCGCAGTCAGTGTTCTGTCTATGACCTTTACTGGCGTGCTCACGTACTGGTTAGTTGTGGGACTGTATCAGTCGATCCACTTTTACCAGGCCGCTATGGAGCGGCAGACCAGAGCGGCGCAACTGGAGACGCAGCTCTTCCATGCCGAACTTGAGAACCTTAAGAGCCAGTTACATCCGCACTTTTTGTTCAACAGTCTTCACACCATTGGAATCCTGATGCAGGAAAACGTCGATGCTGCGAGCCATCTGCTGGTCTGTCTTGGCGACTTGCTGCGCACGGCCCTCGAACGGCGGGAGAACGAGATCACCTTGCAGAGCGAGCTCGAGTTCGTCGGCAAGTATTTGGAGATCGAACAGACACGCTTTCATGATCGCTTGAAAGTTCACATGGACGTGCCACCTGACCTCCTCGGAGTCTATGTACCGAGCCTGGCGCTTCAGCCACTGGTCGAGAATGCCATCAAGCACGGCTTCAGCGTAGATTCCGCCGCAGGCCGGCTGGAGATCGCTGCGCACCTCCACGACGGCAGAGTCTGCCTCTGCGTCCGCGATGACGGCCCGGGCCCGGCACCAGGATCGCGCCTGCGATTCGGCGTCGGACTCACCAATGTCCAGTCACGTTTGAAGCAACTCTACGGGGACAAGTCGTCGCTTGAACTTACCGGGGGCGACGGTCGAGGTTGTGAGGCCATCATCACCATTCCACTGCGGAGTTCGCATGAAGACCCGAGTCCTCATCGTCGATGACGAACCGATCGCCCGCCGCGGTATCCGTCGCTATCTGGCCAAAGACGACGACATCGAAGTGGTAGGCGAGGCGGCCAACGGAATAAGTGCGGTGGAGCAGATCCATGAACTTCATCCCGACATCGTTTTTCTCGATGTGCAGATGCCTGATCTGGATGGTTTTGGAGTCATCGAAAATGTGGAGCCGTCGACCGGCCTCGCTCCCGTTTATATCTTCGTCACAGCTCACGATGCGCACGCCATTCGTGCATTCGAAGTGCACGCTGTTGACTATCTCCTGAAACCGTATGATAAGGACCGATTTGCGAGGGCCCTGGCGCACGCACGCCAGGTCCTCGAACAGCGCGGGAAAGCAAATCGAGATCTCGAACCACTGCTCCAATCCCTCCGGAGTCTCCGCCCTTTGGAACGCTTTGTGGTGAAGGACAAGAAGCGGATTTTCTTTGTTCCCGTTTCCAACGTTTTGTGGATCGAAGCCACGGGAAACTATGCCTGCATACACACCGCCAGCGACAGTCACCTATTGCGGGAAACGCTGACACGCCTGGAAGAGAAGCTGGCGCCACACCACTTCATCCGCGTGCGGAAATCGGCCATCGTTAACGCTGCCTGCATTAGCGAGATTCGTCCGATGTTCGATGGGGTTTACGACATCGTACTGGCAAAAGGAACGGTGGTCACCTCGAGCCGCAGATACGCTCACAAGTTACGGGCTCTGCTGGAATCCTAGTCTTGGACACTGGATGTAAATTGGCATGTCGGCGTGGAATGCCAGCGGCGAATGATCCGGTTCCATAAAAGTGCGCAAGATGGCTGGTTACAAAAACTATTCCTCCTCCAACGCTCACTAGCGGCAGCGCACGGTTGACCTATCCGCTGATAAATTCTCACCGTTTTCGCGGCCCGTTTAGTTGAATCTGGAGGCGCTTTCGCACGATTATCAATTCGGATGGTTGCGGGGGTTCACAAAAGTTTATGAAACGAAACATTTTCGTGGTTGCGGGGGCCCGCAACAATCCGAATTTGTTAGTCCTATCTTTCAGTTTCGAACTGATTCGTCGTGCGGCGTGAGGCTCATTGTTTCCGAGTGGCCGACCACACGCTAGGAATGAGTTTGCGGGAAACCCCGTTTCTAGATTGGTCATCGTCGGACCGCATGCAATCCTTTTTGGCTGCCGCGGATAAACGCTATGGACGCGGTGCGATCTTGCCCGCCGCCTCCTTAGATGTGACTACCGCATGTACCTCGAAATTAATGAGGTCGCTCCAGTTGGCCATCCACTCGCCCAGCAGTCTCCGGTCGTGGGTCTCCATCAGTTGATAGCAGCGCTCGAGCTTGTCATCGACCCAACTCGAAACGTACATCAAGCCCTCGGGAGCCATCCGACCGCTCTCCCTAAACCGGCGATACACCGATACGGCATCTTTGTTCTTGGACTGCTCGATCACCATGTAGAGTGTGTTCGGCATCGATAAACCTCCGTTGCCTTCAGCCATGCCCCTGCAGAATAGCGCCTAGGCTGGCGTACTCGAACGCAGCCTGTTGTGGAAGAGTGGCCGACGATACGCGAACAAAGCGCTGAATCACCCGCCGTTGCGGGTAAGATAAGGATTTAACGCCAACTATAGCTCACGCTCGCCCTCGAATACTGAGCGAATGTCTTTCCAGACCATCCAATGAGGTTTCAGGTCCTCAGCCCCGTGCCGTGCATAAAGCCGCCGAGCGGTCTGATTGGAAGGCTCCACGTCAACGCAAACACGATGAGCGTGATGCGCCACGAACCATTTAGCCAGCCGGCAAAGTAATTCTGACGCGATGCCACGACCCCGACACTCTGGCCGGACGGAAATCCACTCCAACTCTCCCTCACAACCATAGCGGTGCGTCAGATGTCCAGCGATCAAGCCGACGATTCTCCGATGTTGCACACAAACAAAAGACGCACGAGGACGCAACGCATCCCGGGGGTGTAGCTTGTGCGTCAAATAATGGAAAATACGTTTCCTCCAATATTCCTCGGTTCCCCAATCGGCCGCGCGGATCTCCGCCATCGTCGGAATATCGCTGTGCCGAGCTTTTCTGTAGGGCACGTTCACCCCTTCGTCTGTCTCTACTTGGCTCTGGTACAGCTAAAGTCCCCAGAATTCAATCATCTCTTCGTCGAGAGCGCTCCGTATGTTTCCTCGGGCATTGCCCACCCAATTTGACAGGAGATTCCTTTCTCTGCGCGTTCAAAACGCTGCCCGTTTGCCTAATACAATCGGCCGTCACCATAGCGATGACAGTTGTTGCTCAGGCAATTCGGCCAAGTGGTATTCGCTCTGGACCAGCCCGCTCTTAAAGCTTCGAGTTGCAACGTGTCGCCACCGTATATCGCCCGATAAATTTCCAAACAGTGGAATTCCGCTACCGATGAGTACCGGAACCCGTGTGATGACAATGCGCTGGATCAGGCCGACTAGGAGAAATCGCTGAATGGTGATCCCGCCATCGACATACACATGGCGGATGCCACGAGACTCGAGCTGCGACACGATATCGGCTGGACTTCCGGAAAGGTGCTCTACGATAGCGCTCGAAGGAGCAGTGGCAAGCGCACCGGTACTGAGAACGAATACTGGTTTCTTGCCATACGGCCATTCATCGAACTTCAAAACCGTTTCGAAAGTTTTGCGTCCTATGACCAGGGCGTCAACTGTGGCCATGAATTCATGGTAACCGTGAGGTTCACCACCCCCCGGCGGAAGGAAATCAAAAGCACCATTCGCTCGCGCTATGAAACCATCGAGACTTGTGCCGATAAAAACCGAAGCCTGCACTGTGGAATACCTCCATTGGAATCACTGTTAATCACTCAAAGGCGAATGTGGCCGGTGAAGATAGCTTTACGATGACCAACGTCAATGCAGCCGCGCGGCAGCGACGAATCGTCGAAGCATCTGCCTTGCTGTCTCTGGCTGCGTATGATCTACGATATCTGTCAGACCGCGTTGAAACTCAGGACGGCCGCCTACTCCTTGCTGCGATCGCACTCGACGACCATAAATTCGTTCCATGCCTTTCCGTCGTCAGACTTCTCACCTCGCCAAGTGAAGTGCGTCTTGGAAGTGCTCGTGTATGTGGCGCGCGTATACGCGTGCGCGGCATCGACCGGTGCCAGCTCTTTGAAGGCATAGGTGACTGATTGGCCATTAAATCTGACCCCGCCGAGCTCCGATGGTGCGAGGTTCATCCACGTTCCAGTCAGTGCGTTCAACCATTTTATGTTCCAGGTCTGTTTGGTTGCGTCATACGCGCGCAGATTCAAACCGAGCACAATCAGCTTTCCGGACAGATCTGTCATCCGGTATTCGTCCGCGATCGCATAGCCGTCGAGGATGTAGCGACCTAGCCACGTTCCCTTGAAAGAATGCCATTGTCCATCCGCCACCTTCACTCTTGCTTCGAAGCGCCAATTTCCGATGAGAAAAGAGAACCGAGAGAGTTCTGCGGGCGCATTAGGGTTGAGCTTGCCGAACTCCTGTTTGACTTGGTGCATGGAACGATCCTCCGTCGGGGCGGCTCCCGGTCGCGTTGGCGCGATCAGCAGTAACAGTGCAGCGACCATCATGCCGACCAGCTCATTGTTCCGTATCATCACTCCTCGCTCGCTATCTTCCACGCTCGCAAAAGCCCGGGGCAAATGCAGCTTGCGTGACGTCGCGTGGTGGTGTTCGTTACTCCCTTTCAGCTCGATGCCCTCCGAATGCATGGATCATTCTGGTCCCAGCCAGGACCTCGCCCCGGTGCAAGACCCCCTGTGGAATCACGTACTCTTCCCCGGCTTTCAACGGAATGCGGCCACCGCCGATAATCAGCGTATAGCAGCCCTGCACGACCACCATGTATTCATCGTAATCGTGAGCGTGTTCGGCGGATGTCGCATTTTCAGCGCACGTCCAAAATGCCATTTGCGTGCCGTTGACGCCGTGAAAGACGTAACCTTCGACTCCGCGAGTCGCCTGGCTCGATTGTCGGATGCGATTCGCTGGATCCTTCATGAATTGCGGGAAAGCGTTCATGTTGTTCCTTTTCTTGGCGATTCCCCACGTAAGAAAGCATTCGCCGTTTCACCAAACCGCACAGCATTAGGTCCGAATACCGGACCATGACCTCCGTTTGGTACCACCCAGAGCGATGAACGCGGGATCGATTCACGCAACTCGAAGGCCAGTCGCACTGGATACAAAGGATCGATGTCCCCAAATATGATTAAAGTTCTTGCTGTAATCGTTCCCAGCACGGGTGGGGTAAATTTCACATCACCGTATGTCGCCGCCATGGCTTGCGTTTGCTCCATAAGCCATTCAATCTGCTTTTGTCCACCCTTGCTGCGCTCGCGCATCGCGGTTTTCTCGGCCTCGCTTAGAGATGCAAATGAGAACTGGCGCTGGATTGCTCGTGCCTGTGCGGGGAAATACGGTGGTGCGCTGATTGTAATCAGCGCTTCGATTCGGTCGGGCTGCTGCGTGGCCATATGCAGCAGCGTAATTCCTCCGCCGCTGAGTCCAATCGCTTTCGCGCGGCGGACGCCGAGATGATCAAGCAGCGCGAACATATCCTGTGCGGACTCACGGAAAGAATGCTTTCCTTCAAAGCCCGTCGATGCACCGTTGCCTCGCATATCAGGCCCGATCAACCGAAAACCGGCTGGTGGGTCCTTGAAAATGTACTTCCAATCCTCACCGCTGCCGGTCCAGCCATGAAGCCATAGCAGCGGCTCGCCAGCGGAATCTCCGAACAGCCCGTAATGCATCCGGTATCCACTGACCTCAAAGTCCATGTTTCCTTCCTCTGTAGCTGCCGTTTTCGACGGCGGTGGCAAGCCAACACTACTCATAGGTGACAAGGCAGATCCCGACGCGCATTTTGTCTGTTCCTTGGCAATGACTTGGCTACGTGGCCCGGCGCTGATGCCCAACAATGGCAAGCGCTCATCTGCCGGGAGTGCCCGATTTTGGCCGGGAACTTTGCACGACGAAGACGTTTCCATAAAGGTCCGCAAACATTGCCTCTGTGACTCCCCAGAGCTGATCCACAGGAGTTTCGACAAACTTAACACCGCGTTTCGACGCGAGCTCATAAAACTTGCGGCAATCTTCTACTTCGAAGACCCACCTCGTTTCCTTGCCAATACGAGCTTTGTAGTTGTGAATTGAATCGCTAGAAGAAAAAGGTTTGGCAATCTCCAGAATGATGCCAACGTCCCCTCGTCCCTTTGGGGCGACGACAAGCCAGCGCTTCGCCTTCTTGTTCGCTGCTGCCTTTCCTACCCGCAGAGGATCCGAAGGTGTCGCGCCTGGGGCGAACGTACCATCCTCCACCTTTTCCAGCCCGAGAACGTTCGTGTACCAATTCAACGCCTCGTCGTAATCGCGGACCACGATCGCGACATATCGCACGCGAACAATCCCCGGGTCTTTGTTCTCCGACTGAGACAACGTGATTAGCGGCAGCAGTGCCATGCCCAGGAGCAGAACCGCAATTCTGAAACGGTGTTGGCTTGCAGTCATTTTTCCTTGCCTTTCAATCAACTCTGACGGCCTGATTCTCAGGCCGGGCCTTCTTCTTGTTTGCGACGTTCCTCCATGACGCCTAAAAGATTCTCCTCGGAGTCGCGAACCCATATCAGCCACACGTCACGATCTGGCAGGCTTGCAATGACGTGCGGCGGCTGATGGACCGTCACACCTCGTTCCTTAAAGGCGGAGTGAGCCCGCTCAACGTTTGCTGCCTGGAAGTAAATCATCGAGTTCTTGCCAGCCTCGACGGTCCCCGGATTCGCATCCAGGTAGCTCCGAATGCCGCCACAATCGAGAAACGCCATGTTCGGACCGTTCTTAAGAAGCTGAAGACCGAGCTTGTCGCGATAAAACGCGGTCGCACGTTCGATGTCCTTTACCGGAATGGCTATCTGTAATACACCTGTCAATTCGCTGGCCATCGCTCACACGCTTTCTTTCGAAAGAGTCTCCTGAATCTTGTAATCATTCTTTCCTCGCTCTCGATTAGCACTGGCAGCTTCGAATCCAGCTGTCTACAGATCAGGAATCCTGTGTTCCTGGCCCAATCTCCTAATCACGATTCAGGAAACCCTCATTAACCGAGCTTGTTCGAGAGGACGAACTGATTGCCGTCGACATCCTTGAAAATCGCCATTGTTCCCCAAACCTCCGTTTTTGGCTCGGCGGCGAACTCGACGCCTTTGGATTTCAGCACCTTGGATGTCGCCACTACGTCCTCGCACCAGAACGTTAGCGGCTGAAAACCACCGATGCGATTCTCATGACCTTCTGGCGTAAACAAAGCGACCTTCGATTCCGCGCCAGGAATTAGAAGCTCAATCCAGCGCTGCTTGGGAGTGAACGGTTGGTCCGTAAGAACTTTGAATCCCAATTTCTCTGTATAGAACTTCAGTGCGGTGTCCTGATTGCGAACGGGAATGCTGGCAACGCTGATTCCACGAATCATGTGGCTCCTCCTCGCGAAACGCAGCCTAACTTGCGCGGCCCGACGGTTGCAATCAGCCAGAGAGTGCTATAGTAATGGCCGGTATAGGAATGATCTCTGTGGATGACTACGTTATCGACGTGTTGATGCGCGATTTGGTCGCTCATGATCGCCGGCCCGTCAGTTTCTTGCTGTACTTGTGGCTTGCAAGGGAACAACAGCGTCGCGCCGGAGCAGTTCAGGTGAGTTATCGAGAGATGGCGGAATCCGTCGGCGTCTCCAAAAGTTCCGCACAAGCGGCTGTGAATTGGCTCGTGCGACGCAAACTGGTTGGAGTCACGAAGAAGAATTCGACGGCAATTCCTTGTTACACGGTACTCCGTCCTTGGACTGCGGGCGCAAAACGCGCGCGGTCGGCTTCAAGCACACTCTAAATCCGGTGCCGAGTCTTCTCCTTCGTGCTAAGATCCCTTTGCGCAAAGGGCGCATCCGGTCCGCGGAAAGGACAGAAGTCCACCTAGTCCTCAAAACTTCGTGCCACGAACTTACTTTCTGCCCGCTAAATGCGGACCTCGGGCGTAGGAAAGGAAGTTCGCCATGCCAGTCAGAGCCTTACCGTCCAAGCCCAACCTTGACCACCTCAAACACCAAGCCAAAGACTTACTCCGGGATCATGGCCAGCGCGACTTAGGAGCGGCGCAGCGGATACGAGAATTTCACCCGCGCTTCGCTGGCGCGACCGATACCGAAATCTTCAATGCGCACCTGCGCCTCAGCGATGCGCAACTCGCCATTGCGCGCGAGTCCGGGTTTTCCAGTTGGGCTGGGCTGAAACGACACATCGAAAAGCCTACGCTCTCCGATCAACTGCATTTGCCGCACCACGAACGGATTGAGGACGCCACATTTCGCCGGGGCGTGGAACTTCTCGATGCCGGCGATGTAACAGGTTTGCGCGCTCACCTGCGGCAGCATCCGAATCTCACACGTCAGCGCGTCGTCTTCGAGGGCGGAAACTATTTTCAGAATCCAGCGCTGCTGGAATTCGTAGCGGAGAACCCGATTCGTCATGGAAAGCTGCCTGGCAACATCGTTGAAGCTACGAGGGTTATTCTCGACGCCGGCGTGGAACAATCCGCGCTCAACCAGACGCTCGGGCTGGTCGTGACCGGCAGTGTCGTTCGCGAATGTCGAGTGCAAGTTCCGCTCATCGATCTCCTTTGCGATTACGGAGCCGACCCCAGCAGCGCTCTGCACGCAGCCTTGCATGGCGGGCCGGAAGCGGTCAACGCCTTGCTTCGGCGTGGCGCTCACATTGATCTGCCTGTGGCGGCGGCTTTGGGACGAATTGAGGATGCCCGCCGGTTGCTGCCGTCCGCCGGAAGCCGCGACCGCCATTTGGCACTCGCGTTAGCATCGCAGCTTGGTCATGCCGAAATCGTTCGTTTGTTGCTGGACGCGGGCGAAGATCCAAACCGGTACAATCCAGTTGGCTGCCATTCTCATTCGACGCCTTTGCATCAGGCTGCCTGGGCTGGCCATATGGAAGTTGTCCGGCTGCTCGTGAAACGTGCCGCAAGATTGGATTTGAAGGATGTTCTTTGGCACGGTACTCCGACTGATTGGGCAAGGCACGCAGGAAAAACAGAAATTGAGTCATTCCTGCGTTCGCAAGAGACCGACAGCGAGAAGTAGAGCGAACTATTCCGGACGGACAACCCTGAAACTAACCCCGTGAATCTCCTTGACGATTGATCGATGGCTTGGAGGCCATCGATCATGAAGCACCGACCAACTTCGAGAAGGCGGCGCACGACAAAATCCGTGCTGCGCCTGCTGGATCTCGAACATGCTAAAACCGCAGTCTTGAATAGCCTCACTTCACCGGACGCGCAGCGAGGATATCGTCATGCGATCGACGAATTCGTTGATTGGTATTGCTCGGAACCGCGCTTGGCGTTCAACAGAATCGTCGTCCTGCGCTACCGCTCTCATCTCGAATCGCGTCAACTCGCCCCAGGGACTGTCAATCTACGCCTGGGTGCTGTGCGCCGTCTCGCTTATGAGGCAGCCGATTGTGGTCTGCTGAGTGCTGACTTGGCAGCAGGTATCCGTCGCGTCAAAGGCGTGAAGAAACTAGGCGTTCGCCTTGGCAACTGGCTGACTGCGGAACAGGGACATGCGCTTTGGCAAGCTCCTGATTGCCAGCGGCTCAAGGAAAACGAGACCGCGCGTTATTGGCTCTCATGCTCGCATGTGGCTTGCGAAGACACGAAGTTGTGGCATTGACCCTAGATCATCTTCAGCAACGGGAGAAACACTGGGCCATCGTCGATTTGGTGGGCAAGGGCGGCCATATCCGAACAGTTCCGGTTCCCGATTGGGTGAGAAACGAACTAGACGACTGGCTTGCTGCAGCCGCAATTGGTCGAGGCAGGTTGTTTCGCAGAGTCACCAAAGCCGGGACCACATGGGGAGAAGGCATGACTGAAAAAGCGGTATGGCACATCGTAAAGGAAGCGGCAAGCAGCGTTGGTATTGCCAACTTAGCGCGTCACGATCTCCGCCGAACTTGTGCCCGGCTCTGCCACGCCTCTGGAGGCGAGTTAGAACAGATTCAGTTCCTCTTGGTACATGTTTCGGTTCAGACCACGGAACGCTATCTCGGCTGCAAGCAGAGGATTCGATCAGCCGTAAGCGATCACATCGGTATCGAGCCAAGTGCATAGAGCGGCGAAGTGTTGGGGAAGAGTTGCCGACGATACGCCCGGAACCTCGTCCTTCGCTGTCAGCAACGCCACCCGAGGATCGCACCGATTCAACATTCAGACCTAGACTAAATAGCTCTTGAGGTGCGCTAAAGCTTCGTGGACGGTTGTTTCGACGGTTTGGCTGCTCCTTTTGATCTTGCCCATCAGCATGGCGCCTTGCATCGAAGCGATGCAGAAGTCAGCCATCCGCTCAGCATTAGCCCGCTTGGCAAGCCTTCCCTTTGCCTTCTCGCTGACGAAGAATGCAGCCATCTTGTTCTTGATAACTTCAAAGATAAGACTGAGGTCCTGCCGAATTAATTCATCATTATCGGTCACTTCGTTCCCTAAGGTTCCGAATGGACAACCACGAGTCATTTCATAGCTTTTTTGCAATTGGACTTGGGCAGCAAACCACTTCTCCAAATCCCTCCAGGAATTGATCTCATAATTGACGCGCGAGGCCGCTGTCTTGATCTCGTCCAGATAGGTCTGAAGCACCTCGTGGATCAGGCCTTCTTTGCTTTTAAAATAGTGGTAGAACTGGCCTTTTCCCGTCCTTGAAGCCTCGATGATTTCATCTGGACTCGTGGAGCGAGCCCCTTGTTGGTGAAACAGGTCGGCGGCGGTACGAATGATCCGCAGCCTGGTTTCGGCGCCTCTGACAAATCGAGCCTTCATAAGCTCCCTGCATTTGTACGTCTAGGTACAACTGGGCTTGGATCCGCACACAGGCCGAAGCGCGGGATAGCTTGCAGTTTGTACTTGTATTCCGTTCCCGGCTCCACTATTAACTCCCTGCATTTAAAGCGACTTCGGCTGTCATTTGTGAAGGTCCGACAATACTCATGGCCCGAGCGTCGAGATTGTACCGAGACGTTCTGAGAAATGGTAGTCCGAAATACTCTTAGGAATAAACCTGAACCTTTGAGAAAGGAGAGGCTCTCATGCCAGTACTATTTATCGAAGCACCTCCGGGAATCCGCCCAGAGAAAAAAAGAGTAATGATACAAAAGATTACCGAAGCGGTCGACGAGGCATACCACATAGGAGACACGCTGATTTTTCTGCGTGAATACCCAGTTGAAAATGTAGCCATGGACGGAAAAATCCAATCGGAGAATCCCAAAATACTGGAGGCGCTCAAGAAAATAAGTGCATGAGCCTAGCTTCGGTTCGGAGCGATTGGAGGAATAGACATATGAGTGATGCGGATCGTAGAGTGCTCGTAACCGGAGCAACGGGGCGACAGGGCGGCGCGGTCGTCCGCCACATGTTGCCAAAGGGATGGAAGCTGCGAGCACTGACTCGAGATCCGGGAAGCCACGCGGCTCGAGCTTTGACGCAGGAGGGCGTCGAAGTGGTTCAGGGTGACTTGGAAGATGCAGCTTCGATCGCTCGGGCCGCCGCAGGCGTCTACGGCATTTACAGCGTCCAGGATTATTGGGCGGTTGGCGCAAAGCGTGAAGTTCAGCAAGGTAAGAATGTGGCGGACGCGGCAAAAAAAGCTGACGTCAAACATTTCGTCTACAGTTCTGTTGGCGGGGCGGAGCGGAACACCGGCATTCCACACTGGGAGAGCAAGTGGGAAGTCGAAAAACACATTCGAAGCCTAGGTCTGCCGGCTACGGTGATCAGGCCCGCTGCTTTCATGGAAATGTACTACGTCGATCAGGTAGAAATTGGGATTCTGAAAGGTAAGTTCGCCGACCCCATCCGCGCTGACAAGCCCTATCAAACGATCGCGACCGACGACATCGGAGCGTTTGTGGCCTTGGCTTTCGAGCGCCCAGCCGAATTCATTGGAAAAGAGCTGGAGATCGCGGGCAGCGAACTTACCAATTCCGAAACGGCCCAAGTCTTCAGTCGTGTGTTGCGTAAGCCCGTGAAGTTTCAAAAGCTGCCCCTGCCCCTTGTTCGGCTCATTTTGGGCAAAGAGTTTTACATGATGTTCCGCTGGTTCAATGAAGCGGGATTTAAAGCCGATATACCCGGTCTTCGTCGAGCCTACCCTGAGATCCACCTTCACACCTTGGAGGAATGGTTGCGAAACGAGGGCTGGCACAAGCGCGCGATACACGTGCGCGCTCCCAAGGAGTGATTTGGGTCTGGGTTTTGCTCACCATACTGAGAGGAGATTCGATGAGAATGTCTCATGTGCATTGCCGCGTGCGCGACTTGCAAGCGGCGACCCGCTGGTTCGAGAGAGTGTGGCAGATCGCGCCTGTGTTCAACAACGAGCGGATGGCATGGCTTCCGTTCGGGGACCTTGGTGTGATTCTCGATGCGGCGCCAGACGATAGTATAGTCACGATCGGGTTTGATAGTAAGGATTGCGATGCACACTATCGTTTGATCACAAGCCGCGGCGCGGAACCGATCGAGGCGCCGCAGGACAAACCGTGGGGTGCACGCACCGCCTACCTAAGAGGACCGGGTGGACTTACCGTCGAAATCGAGCGAATCGCTCTTAAACGCGCGGCGAGGATCAATGCCGTACAGCCGGGCAGATCATGCCCATCTAGGATCCTCTCCACCTGGCGCGATAAACGCGCCACTCATAGATGTGAATTCCGAAAACAGGCCACGGGTCCGCCGGAAGTTGGAAGCTCCCTTCGGACCTTGTCGATTGCGGGCGGATGACGAGTAACCCTGAAGTAACCGGATTGGGTAAGGGTTGCCGACAATCCAGGCGTCACGGATGCCAGCTCCCAACCCGTCATGACTACGTGATCTGGTATTCCCCCAAGAGTGCGATGATAGTTTGGCGATTGGCGCCGAAAGCAGTCCACACGCATCGGCACCAATTGTCGATCGCCCGGTCACGATCAGGCCCGGCAGTTGCTGCCAGCACATCAGCAACCGTCATGCTGCCCCGATCCTCGGGCACATACATGCGCGGCCATTCTCGTTTTCTGCGCCCAAGCTCCATGTGTACTCTCTGGACCTGGTGGCCCGAAAACTGTTTTTCAACGTGGAGATAAAGGCCAACCAACCCGAATACAACGCTAATCGGCTTGCTCTTGTTGTTGGCGGTTTGCACGGCGAACGCGTCCACCACGTACTGCAGGATGAACCCGGGGCGGCCCATCGTGTAAACGTACACCTCGTCGTATGCGGCGCGCATGGAATCCATATCGAGGACAGTCTAGCAAGAGACTCGATCGCAGTGAGGTCGCGTCGGTCCATCCTGGTGGCCCAGGATTTATCGCTGGCCGTCGCTATGGATTGATTTCTGTTTAGCGCCGGATTTGTTGGACAGTGAATTGAGTGTATTCATGCAGCGGCTCCGAGCGCAAGGAACTGCTGGCGCGCCTGGGCTGGCGTGAGGTAGCCCAGGCGCTGAACGATCCAGCGCTGGTTGTAACGCTCGC
>WNGR01000791.1_pt1 | contig 85588 bp, 79 predicted proteins | sample 5407581 | NCBI WGS metagenome assembly WNGR01 (sample SAMN13153383, study PRJNA577476) | soil metagenome | isolation source: 80 cm soil or saprolite under Garry oak tree replicate 2 | place: USA:California | collected 2016-06-15
TCGCTCGCGCGCGAGGAAGACGTATGACATCCCGCCGCGCCCGATCGGCGCCTCGATGTCGTAGGCGTCGGCGAGGGCCGCACGCAGCTCGGGCAGAGTTAGTTCCGTCGGCTCAGGCATGAGGTTCCACCATACCCGCAGACCTGACACAGGTTCGAGGCTCAGTTCGTGGATCGCTGCTGGACACCGGTGCAGTTTAGGACACAGATTCTGCGGCCTATATGACTGCCCCCTCCGCCGCGCACCAACCCTACATTCCGCCGACCCAGGCCCCCGCCGAGCTGACGCTCCGCGCCATCGTGCTCGGCGTGCTGCTCGGGCTGATTTTCGGCGCGTCGAACGTGTACCTGGCGCTCAAGATCGGGCTCACCGTCAGCGCATCGATCCCGATTGCCGTACTGTCGATCACGATCTTCCGCTGGCTCGGCCGCTCCACAATCCTCGAGAACAACATCGTCCAGACGACCGGCTCGGCGGCGGATTCGGTCTCCGCCGGAGTCGTGTTTACGATTCCGGCGATTCTGTTGATGGGCTACGACCTCGACATTGGCCGCGTCACCGTCCTGGCGATCGCGGGCGGGTTGATGGGCGTCCTGATGATGATTCCGCTGCGCCGCGCGCTGATCGTCAAAGAGCACGGCAACCTGCCCTACCCCGAAGGGACGGCGTGCGCCGAGGTGCTGATCGCCGGGGAGCGGGGCGGCGTCCACGCCAAGACGGTGTTCCAGGCGTTCGGGATCGCGTTCGTCTACAAGTTCCTCATGACGGCGCTGAAGCTGTGGCAGGAATACCCCGGCAAGGTGATCCGCTCCTACCAGGGCGCCGAGGTGCGGGTCGAGGCGAGCCCGGAGCTGATCGGCGTGGGGTACATCATCGGCCCCCGCATCGCCGGCTATCTGTTCGCGGGAGGCTGTCTCGCTTACGTCGTGCTGATGCCGGCGATCAAGCTGTTCGGCAGCGCAATGACCGAGCCGATGTTCGGCACGACCAAGCTGATCCGCGATATGTCGGCCAGCGAGATCCGGGCGGCATTCGTCTTCTACATCGGGGCGGGCGCGGTGGCGAGCGCCGGCATCATCGCACTGGCGCGCTCGCTGCCGACGATTGTCGGGGCGTTTCGCGCCGGTTTCGCCGACATGCGCGCCAGCCGGCTCGGCCAGGCGGTGGCCGCCAAACTCCGCACCGACGACGATCTGCCGATCAGTGTGACCATATTCGGCTCGATCGTCCTCGCCATCGCGATCGCGCTCCTGCCACAGATCGGCGTGAATCTGCTGGGCGGCATCCTGATCATCATTTTCGGGTTCTTCTTCACGACCGTGTCATCCCGCATTTGCGGTCAGGTGGGGAGCTCCGCGAACCCGATCTCGGGCATGACCATCGCCGCCCTGATTGCGATCTCGTTCATCTTCTTGCTGCTCGGCTGGAACAAGATCGACGATCGGGTGCGTGCCATCTCGATCGCGTGCGTCATCGCAGTGGCCGTCGCGAACGGCGGCAATACGTCACAGGACCTCAAAACAGGATTCCTGGTGGGCGCAACGCCGAGGCGCCAGCAGATCGCGATCCTGATCGGCGCGATCGGGTCGGCGCTGGCGGTAGGCTGGACGCTCACGTTCCTCAATAAGGCCTACAGCTACCAGGTCCCCGAGACCCGGGCCGGCTTTGTCGCGCCGGCGAGCGGCAAGAGTGCCGACGCCAACGTCGTCGTGCACACCGAGACGATGTCGCACTTCGGCATCGGGGGCACCGACTCGATCGACAACAACAGCTACCAGGTGATTCGCGTATACGTGGAGACGCAAGGCGTGCCGCCGGGCAAATACCTCGTAGATCCGGCGTCGCACGAGATTCGCTACGTCGTGGATCCCGGCATCGGCGGACGCGTTCGCGAATACTCGGGCCACGAGCTGAAGCGCCTCGATTCGCCCAAGGCAACGCTGATGGCGCTCATCACGGATGGAATCCTGACGCACAAGCTGCCGTGGGGGCTGGTGCTGATCGGCGTGTTCCTCACGATCGCGATCGAGCTGATGGGCGTGTCCTCGCTGCCCGTGGCCGTCGGCGTGTACCTGCCCATCACGACATCGGCCGGGATGTTCGCGGGCGGCGTCGTTCGCTGGCTGGTCGAGCGCCGCAGTCGGTCCGACAACCGGTCGCTCGCGGAAATCGAATCGGGCCCGGGCGTCCTGTTTGCGAGCGGGTTGATCGCGGGCGGCGCGATCTGCGGGATTGCAGTCGCGGCAATCGCGGGTTGGGGCAGCGCGCGCGGCATGGCGGCGGACTGGCTCGCCGAGAAAATCCCGTTGTATCACGCGCTGGGAGGTTTTGCGACGTCCGCCATCGTCGGCCTGATCATGTTTTCGATTCTGGGGCTCTTGCTCTATCGAACCGGCCTGCGCCGGCAGTAACCACCATCACGACATCATAAAGACAGCGTGACCATCAAGACCGTCGGATTCCTGAAGAAGCTGCTCGACACGGCGGGGCCGTCGGGCTTTGAGCTGGCGCCGGGCCGCGTCTGGCGCGACGAGGTCGGCGCCTTCGCCGACGACGTCCGCGCCGACGTGCACGGCAACTCCGTGGCCGTCTTGAACCCCAAGGGCAAGCCGCGCGTGATGTTCGCGGGCCACATCGACGAAATCGGCATTCAGATCACGCACATCGACGACGACGGCTTCCTCTATTTCAGCGGCATCGGAGGATGGGATTCGCAGGTGCTGGTCGGACAGCGCGTGTTGATCCTCAGCCGCTCGGGTGCGGTGCACGGCGTCGTGGGGAAGAAGGCGATCCACCAGCTGAAGAAGGAAGAGCTGGACCGGGTCACGAAGGTGATCGACTTGTGGATCGACATCGGCGCGGCAAACCGCGACGAGGCAGCCGCGCGCGTCCGGATTGGCGACGCGGGTGTGCTCGATAGCCGGGTCGAGGAGTACCCCAACGGCCGTATCGTCTCCCGCAGCCTCGACAACCGCATCGGCGCGTTCGTGGCCGCCGAGGCGCTGCGCCGGCTGGCAACGCAGCGGGCCAAACACGCCGCGGTGTTTTCCGTGGCGTCGACCCGCGAGGAGATTGCGTGGACCGGGAGCGGCGCTCGGACGAGCGCCGTCGGCATCGAGCCCGACGTCGCGGTCGTGGTAGACGTCACGCATGCGACCGACTATCCCGGCGCCGACAAAAAGCACTCCGGCGATCACAAGCTGGGCGGCGGCGTGGTGTTGAGCCGCGGCTCCTCGGTGAGCGCGGTGGTGTTCGACATGTTGGTCGAGTGCGCCGAGCAGGCGAAGATCCCGTATACCATCCAGGCGGCGCCGCGCGACACCGGAACGGATGCCGATGCGATCTACAACGCCATGCGCGGCATCCCCACTGGGCTCGTGAGCGTGCCCAACCGCTACATGCACAGCCCCAACGAAATGGTGGCACTCGAGGATCTCGATCGCGCCGCCGATTTGCTCGCCGCGTTTGCCCGCCGCCTCGAACCAGGCATCGACTTCATCCCCAAGTAGGTGAAAGAAACAGGGCCCCGGCGACTGCCCGGGGCCCTGGGTTGGTCAGGAGTTTACGATATAGCTACTGCAGCATCTCCCCGAAGTTGCCAGGGAACATCTGCTGGAACACACCGTTGAACGTGAACGTGTAACCCGAACCACCACATCCTGTGCCACCAACTGGGATGGTCTGCGTATACCCCCCCTGCGGCTGGATGCACAAGCTATACGTATCGTTGCCGAGGTTCAGGAACTGGTACTTCCCATCCGCATCGGTGGTCGTCGTGGCCAAAACCTGGCCATTCCACCACAGCTCGACCGTCCATCCTTCTAGGCCCATCTCACCGGCGAACGGATCGCGAAGACCGTTGCCGTCAAGATCCTCGAACACGATGCCTGCCGCGAAATTGATCCCGGACGGCGGACTCGGGGGCGGAGGCGGAGGCGGTGGCGGCTCAGCCGGGGGCGGCGGCGGCGGCGGCGGTGGCGGAGCCGGAGGAGGCGCCGGTGGCGGAGCCGGAGGAGGCGCTGGGGGCGGTGCTGGCGGCGGAGCCGGTGGCGGAGCCGGTGGCGGCGCCGGAGGCGGCGGCAAGGTAGCGGGCGCCGGGCACTTGTTGGCCTGGGCCTGCGCGACCGCGGCAGCACCACGCTGGCTGTTGCCGTTCTGGCCAGCCTGCGGTGTGTTCTTGCACTTGTTGGCCGCGCTCTGACCCTGAGCCGCAGCCGCTACCAGCGGCAGCGCCAAGAGTCCGACGAGGGCGAATAGGACGCGAACGCTTTTCATGATCTCTCCTGACCGAAGAGGTCGTTGGATACACGAACAGCACGCTCCCTTCGGGCAAGAACCAGACCCAATACTGTGTGAGCATCGTAAAGCGCTACTGGGCAACGATATAGGTGACACGCTCGGCGCGAAATCGCGCCGTGCTGCTGTCTGAAAAGTTGACGTTGCGTTATGCGGTTTTTCAGGCGATATGCAACTATTTTCGCTTGAGATCGGCGAGCGCCGATTGCGCAGCGGCGCGCACCTGCTTGTCGCCGTCGTCGGCGAGACCTTCGAGCGTACCGACCGCCGCCGGCGTGGCCGCGAGCCGGAGTGCCTCGACCGCCGTGGCCCGCAACGCGCCCGGTCTCCTGCCGAACAACCGGCCGCCCGGTTGGGCAAACTTGATGAGCGCCTGCACCGCCGCCGTACTGCCGATCCGTCCCAGCGCGAGGATCAGCTCGCGTTCCACCGCTTCATCCGCTTCTTCCTCCATCGCGGCGACGAGCGGCATCGCGAGCGCCGCGGACTTGCGCCCGCCAACACCAAGGGCCGCCTGGATCCGCACCTCCGGCGATTTATCGCGCAATGCGCGGCGCAGCGGCTCGGCCGCCGAGCTCGATCCGATCTTCGCCAGCGCCAGCGCGACCGCTTTGCGAACGCGTTCGTCCTCGTGCTCGAGCTGCTTTGCCAACGCCGGCACCGCTTCCTCGAGCGCCAGCTCACCCGCGAGCTCCGCCACATTTCGTACCACGAACCACTGATGATGCCCCAGCATGTGCACCAGCTGGTCCGTCCCCTCCTTCATTCCCGTCAGCGCCATGAAAATCCCGCGTCGCTCCTCGATGGTCGGAGCCGCGACGAGAAGATCCAGCAGCACTTCGACCCCGTCCTCCCCGGCGCGTCGCAGCACCAACAGCGCGTCCTCGCGGTCCGTGGGGTGATTGGCCACCTCCGCGATCGCCTCGAGCAGCGCCTTGTTGTACATCCGCTTCAGCGCGATCGAATACTGCCGCCGGCGGGTAGCATCGCTGACCTGCTGCTCCGCCCGCACGATCCCTGAGACAATGATGAGCGCCTGCGTCGTGCGGTTCGACTTCATGGCGGTCTCGAGCTGCCGACCAAGGACGGCGAGCATGTCGCCGACATGTGGCCCATCTGGCTTGTCGCTGAGCTGGGCGATCAGATCCGCGGTCGTGCGCGTCGCGGCCGCTGCCGGAGAGAACCCGACGCTTCGGGCGGTCGCTTCGCGGACGATATCCGGGATGTCCTCTGCCCCGCTGGCGGCGGGCGCCACATCGGCGCCTCGATTGGCACGGGCCGTTTGCGGCGGGGGGGCGGGGGTGGGGGCGGGCGTGGGGGCGGGGGCCGGCTGAGGGGCGACGGGCACAATCGGCGTGCCGAAGACGAAGGTCTGCATCCTGACGGAGACGCGCGTCGCCCGGCTCGCCCGCAGCCGGGACGCGAGGTCTTCATCCCCCGGCTGCTCCGCAAGCGCCCGCAGCATACCGGCGGATCGGCCGGGATGGCGATCTCTTTGACCGAGTGGAATTCGAGCCGTTGCAGCAGGGTGGCGCCATCCACCGCCGTGCCGTTCACCAACAGGCGCCCATCCAACACCGCAATCGCCACGGCCTCGCGCTTGAGCAGCCCGGCCAGCGTACGAAACTGTGTCTTCTGTTCCTCTTTCGCTCCCGGATCGCGAAACAGGTCCAGCGTACGCTCGAATCGCGCGGCGAATTCCTGGGGCGTAGGCATCGGGGCCCCAATCTAACACGCTTCCGATGACCCGCCGCCGGCGCTAGAGTACCGCATGCCGGGAGAACGCGGGTCATGACGACCAGCTCCGTTTCGGAAGCGGCAAAGGTGGTCCGCGCGCTCCGCGCGGCGCACCTGCATGACGAGGGGCGTCACGCCTTGCTGCAGATGACGTGCGAGCGCATTCGGTCGTGGGGAGTGCCATACACCTCCGTTTACGCCTATATGCTGCACAGCGACGAGCTGGTACTCGAGGCGCACGCCGGCCGCGACACCGAGCATACCCGCATTCCGGTGGGACGCGGGGTCTGTGGGACCGCGGTCGCCGAGAAGCGCGACCAAAACGTCGCCGACGTCGGCGCCGTTGGGAATTATCTCGCCTGCAATCTGTTCACCAAATCGGAGCTGGTGGTCCTGATTCGGCGCGGGGACCACATCCTCGGCCAGCTCGATGTCGATTCGGACGTACCGAACGGCTTCGGTGAGCGCGAGCATGCCGACGTGAAGGAAGTCGCCGACGCGTTAGCCGTTCTGCTGTAGTGCAGCTGTTCACGCGGCGGGTCGGCAGCGGTCCCCTGGTTGTCGTGCTGCACGGCGGTCCCGGCGCCAGCCACGACTACCTGCTCCCGCAATACGATCTCCTCGCCACCCGGCGCTCTCTCCTTTATTACGATCAGCGCGGCGGCGGGCAGTCGCCCGTGCCGCGCGACACGCCGGTGGGATGGCGCGAGCACGTCGCCGATTTGGACGCCCTGCGGGAACAGCTGGAGCTCGACCGGCTGACGCTGTGCGGCTACTCCTGGGGCGGCTTGCTCGCGGTGCTTTACTTCCTGGAGCATCCGGAACGCGTCGCACGTCTCGCGCTCGTATCCCCCGCCTCGATCACCGCGGACTATCGGCGCGAGTTCGAGGCCGAGTTCGCACGCCGGATGGCGGCTCCCGAGATCCAGCACGAGCGCGACGCGCTGCGGGCGAGCGGCCTGCGCGAGCGCGATCCCGCGGCCTACCAACGCCGGGCGTTCGAGCTCTCGATCGCCGGCTATTTTCGCGATTTCCACGACGCAAAGAACCTCACGGCGTTCCGCGTCAATGCGCGCACGCAGGAAGCGGTCTGGAGCAGTTTGGGAGACTATGATCTTCGGCCCCAGCTGAAAGACACCGCGTCCCGCGTCCCCCTTCCCCCTTCCCTGGTCCTGCACGGCACGTTCGACCCGCTCCCCATCGCCGGCTCTCGTGAGCTTGCGACATTGTTGCGGGCGCGGCTCGTGGAGCTGCCGGTGGGGCATTGCCCGCATGTCGAAGCGACGAACGAATTCGCGCGCGCGCTGGACGACTTCCTTCCGAGAGCATGAGAGCGACTCCCTTTGCGCTCGCGTTTGGCGAGATCGCACCCCGGTTTCCGGCGATTGCCGAGACGCTGCAGCTGGAAGGCACAGCCGCGACTGATCGCGATCGGTTCGTGCTGCTCGAGCCCGTTGGCCGGCTGCTGCGCGAGATCGTCCCGCCGGACGCCGGCGCCGACGCCCTCGAGGCGCACGTGCTGTTGCTGCATCACGCGTACCTCTTTTGGGCCGCCGAGCAACGGGTCTATCCGATCAGCGAGCCGACACTGCGTCGGGCCGTCGCCGAAAAGCGGATGACCACCGACCTGCCGCATGCCGCGCAGTACCTGCAGCTGCCCGAGCTGCGTGTCTGGGGCGCGCCGCACGACGGCAATCCGCCGGAGCCGCTCGACGGGATGTTCGTGAGCGAGGCCACGCCGGGGGGGCCCGGCGCGATCGCCGTCCTGGCGATCTTCGGGATGCGTCCCGATCGACCGGGGTTCAGTGCGGTGGGGCTGGAGGGGCGGGCAGACCCGGACGATCCCACCGCCAGCGAGATCGAAATCGCCGCCGCACGCGACGATGGCAGCGCCCCGTTTGGGCCCACGCTGGCGGGTGGGACGGCGGCCGGACTGTATTCAGTCGCCAATGCCGGCGAGTTGCTCCTGCTCACCTGCCGGCTCCTGGCGCTGCTAGATTCCGGTTGACCCATGAAGACGAAAGTCGCGGCGGCCGCGGCGGCCCAACGCAAAGCGCGGGCGCGGAGAATCATCACGCGCTTGAAGCGCGAGTATCCGGACGCGACGTGCGCGCTGCACCATCACAATGCCCTGGAGCTCGTCGTCGCGACGATTCTGTCCGCGCAATGTACGGACGCGCGGGTCAACATGGTCACGCCGCATTTGTTCGCGAAATACCGCACCGCAGCCGACTATGCCGCGGCCGACCCCCACGTCCTGGAAAAAGAAATTCAGTCCACCGGCTTCTTCCGGAACAAGACCAAATCGATCATCGGGATGGCGCAGGCGCTCGTCGAGCGGCATAGCGGCGAGGTCCCACAAACGATGGACGAGCTGACCGCCTTGCCCGGTGTCGGCCGCAAGACGGCCAACGTGATCCTCGGCACCTGGTTCCGAAAAAACGAAGGGGTGGTGGTGGACACGCACGTCCATCGCCTGAGCCGGCTGCTGGGGCTGGCGCGCCAGGACGACCCGGTCAAGATCGAGCAGGAGCTGATGGCGATCGTGCCGCGGGATGACTGGACGTGGTTCTCGCACACGCTGATTCAACACGGACGCGCCGTGTGCATCGCGCGGCGGCCGCGGTGCGCCGACTGCGTGCTGAATCGGCTCTGCCCGAGCTCGCAGGTATGAAGCCGCTCGCGCCAGTCGACCGCGCGTCCCTGGTGGCGACCCGCCGCGACATTCACCAGCATCCCGAGCTCGGCTTTGAGGAAACGCGCACCGCAAACCTCATCACCGATCGCCTGCGCAGCCTGAACTACCACGTCACGCCGGGAATCGGAAAGACCGGCGTCGTCGGCTTGAAGACGAATGCAGGGCGTTGCGTGCTGCTCCGGGCCGACATGGATGCGTTGCCCGTCCAGGAGGCGAACGCCGTCCCGTATCGATCGCAGCAGGCGGGGAAGATGCACGCCTGCGGCCATGACGGGCACGTGGCGATAGGCCTCGAGGTGGCGCGCCGCCTGGCCCCACTCGACCTCGGCGGCAGCGTGAAGTTCGCGTTTCAGCCGGCCGAAGAGGTCTCCGACGGTGCGCAAGCGATGATCAGCGACGGCGTGCTCGAGCAGCCCAAGGTCGACGCCGCGTTCGGTATTCATCTCTGGAACGACCTGCCGGTTGGCACCATTGGTGTCATGGCGGGCCCGGTGATGGCGTCAGTCGATCAGTTCGAGATCGAGATTCTGGGCCGAGGCGGCCATGCCGCCGCACCGCATCAAACGATCGATCCTGTATTGGTCGCGGCGCACGTCATTACCGCGCTGCAGAGCCTGGTGTCCCGCCGCCGCGATCCGCTCAGCGAAGCGGTGGTCTCGGTAACCGAGGTGCACGCCGGGCAGGCGTTCAACGTGATTCCGGACCGCGCGCAGCTGCGCGGTACGGTGCGGACGTTCGGGGGCAGCTTCTTTGACGATGCGCCGCAGTTGGTCAAGGAGACGGCGCAGGGCGTGGCGGCGGCGTTCGGCGCGCAGGCGACCGTACAGTATCGCCGCCTGAGCGCGCCCCTAATCAATAATGAAAAGCTGAGCGCGCTGATGCGCGACGTCGCCGCCGATCTGATCGGCGCGGAGAATGTCCGCCAGGGCGTCCGGACGATGGGCGGCGAAGACATGGCGTTCTTTCTCGCGAGCGTCCCGGGGTGCTTCGCCTTCGTCGGATCGGCGCCCAAGGGGGGCCGCGCGTCCCCGCATCACAGTCCCACGTTCGACATCGACGAGGAGTCGCTCGTGATCGGCGCGGAGTTGTTGAGCCGCGTCGCGGTCGCCTATCTGCGCGACGACGGCAGATGACGCGGCAGACGTGGTACCGCATCGCCATCGCGATCCTGGTGCTGGGGGAGGGCTATCTCGTGGTTTCGGGACGTCTCGCGGCCTCGTATCGGTTCACGTCCGCTGCGCCTGCGACCCCCAGCGAGGCAGAATTCTTTCATCACTTCTTGACGAACGTCCTGTGGATCGCGTTCTTGGCCCCGCTGGCGGGGACAGTGGTCTGGCTAGCGACCCGCGACAAGAGCGCGACCGCCGGTGCAGCCTATTGGCGAGCCATCAGAACGGTCTTTACCGTCGCCTGGAAAGGCGATGCCGCTCCGCCGCTCGAAGAGGCGACCGATACGGTAGAGGAAGACCCCCTCGGAGCATTGTTGAAGGGTGTAGCGGCTGCGGCCTTGATGCCCTCGTTCTTTTGGTTCGCCGCGGTGCCGATCCCACACACGGCTCGCACCGCGGTGTGGCTCGGACTTACCGGCTTACTGGTGGGCGCTTCGGTCTATTGCTTGGAACGTGCCCGGCCGTTCCTTACACCATCGTGGCACGAGGCGCAGCGCGGTAGACTGTTCCGCCGGTGGTGGAGCCCATATCCCATCAGCTACGATCCCCCCGGCAATCGGTGGATTGTGTGGCACTGGGTATTCATGATTCTCACCGGCGTGTGCTGGTTGGGCGGCTTCGGTTTCATGGTCCTGAGTGTCACACCGTAAGAGCATGGCTAACCTCCTGGCGACGGAACCCTCGGCATACCTGAAATCCGCCGCCCACCAACCCGTCCACTGGCTGCCCTGGGGCGACGCCGCGTTCACGCGCGCGCGTGAGGAGAAGAAGCCCATCCTCCTCGACATCGGCGCCGTCTGGTGCCACTGGTGCCATGTCATGGACGGCGAGTCGTACGAGAATCCAGAGGTCGCCGAGATCCTGAACCGCGATTTCGTCTGCATCAAGGTCGATCGCGACGAGCGTCCTGATGTCGACGCGCGCTACCAGCGGGCCGTGCAGGCGTTGAGCGGGCAGGGCGGCTGGCCCCTCACCGCCTTTCTGACGCCGGACGGCGAGGTGTTCTTCGGCGGCACCTACTTCCCGCCGGATAATAATTCCTATGGACGGCCGGGATTTCACCGGGTGCTGATGGAAATCGCGCGCGCGTACCGCGAAGAGCGCGATCGCGTCGTGACGAACGCGCGCGCGATTCGCGCGCATGTCGTGCAGACACTGAACGAGGCGAAGCCCGGCGCGGTGAGCGCCGATCTCGTCAGCGGCGCCGCCGACCAGATGGCGCGCCTGTTCGACGTGCGCTACGGCGGCTTCGGCTCGGCGCCCAAATTCCCGCATCCCGCCGCGATCGAGTTCCTGCTCGCGTGCTGGCACGACGGCAAAGGCGGATTGGCGTGGCAGCGTGAGATCGTGGACAAGACGCTCACGGGGATGGCGCGCGGCGGCATCCGCGATCACCTCGGCGGCGGTTTTCACCGCTACGCGGTCGACGAACGCTGGATCGTGCCGCACTTCGAGAAGATGTCATACGACAACTCCGAGCTGCTGCGCGCCTATCTCTCGGCGTACCAGGCGCTCGGGACTCCGCTCTTCAAGGACGTCGCGACGGGCATCGTGGACTGGGTGCTCGACGTCATGGCGGACAAGGACAGCGCCGCGTTCGCGACGTCCCAGGACGCCGACCTCACGTTCGGCGACGACGGGGATTACTGGACCTGGACGCTGGGCGAGGCGACGGCGCAACTCACAGCGCGTGAAGCCGCGGTGGCCGCGAGCGTCTTCGAGATTCAGGAAACAGGCGAGATGCACCACAACGCGAAGAAGAATGTGTTGTGGTGGAAGCAGGATCCGGCGAGTGATGACGAGTGGCCCGTGCTCCGCAGCGCGATGAAGAAGTTGAAGGCCGCGCGGGATCGCCGGAATGCCCCGTTCGTGGATCGGACTGCCTACGTCAATTGGAACGCGATGATGGCGGGAGCGTTTCTGCAGGCCGGGGCGGTGCTGGATCGGCCCGAATGCAACGCGCTTGCCTTGAAGGTCCTCCAGCGGATCTGGTCAGAGGCGTGGGATGTGGGGAGCGGGATGTCTCACGTCCTGGGCAGATCAGAGCCACGCGGGATGCTCGACGACAACGTCCAATCCGCCGCCGCGTTCCTCGATGCCTATGAGGCGACCGGCGAATCCGCCTGGCGCGACCGCGCCATTGACGTGATGACGTACTGTGACCAGGCGCACGCCGACGTGACCGGGGGCGGCTACTTCGACATCGCCGGGACGAACGGCACCGCGTACCTCGCCACTCGGGCGAAGCCGGTGCAGGATGCGCCGACGCCCTCCCCGAACGGCGTCGCCGGCGTCGTACTCGCGCGACTCTGGGCGCTGACCGACACGGCGCACTGGCGCGAACGGCTCGATCGCCACCTCGCCGCCGTTGCCGGCAGCGCCCACGACCTGGCGTTGTACGGATCGACGCTGCTGCGTGCGGTGGACTGGGCAGTGCACCCGGTCACACGGATCGAAGTCGCCGGGCCGCCCGGTGAGGGACCGGCGTGCGCGATGCACTTGCTCGCACTCCAGACGTATCGGCCCCGCAAGGTCGTCGTGCGCAAGATCGCCGAGCGTCCCGCCGCGACGGTGTGCATCGGGACCAGCTGCTCGCTTCCCGTCACCACTCCGGAGCAGCTCGCCACGCTGCTGGAGGCGTGAACCGCCGGACGCTCGGCCGCACCGGGCTCGCGGTCAGCGAGATCGGCTTCGGAGCCTGGGCGATCGGCGGCAACGCATTCGGCAACTCGTACGGGCCCACCGACGACGCCGAATCCACGCGCGCGCTCCGCCGTGCGTTCGAGCTGGGCTGCAATTTCTTCGATACGGCGGACGTCTACGGCCATGGCCATTCCGAAGCGCTGCTCGGCGCCGCGCTGCACGACGTTCGCGATCACGTGTTCATCGCGACGAAAGTCGGCGGGAACTTCTACAAGCGCGACATCCATATGGACTTCACGCCCGCCTACCTCCGCTTCGCCGTGGAACGCTCCCTCGAGCGGCTCCGCACCGACCGCATCGACCTGCTGCAGCTGCACAATCCACCGATCGGCCTGATTGCCGCGCGCGCGACCTACGAACCGCTGGAAGAGATGAAGCGCGAAGGACTAATCCGGTTCTACGGCGTATCGGTGCACCCGCCCGAGGAAGGCGTGGCGGCGGTCCAGGCAACCATGCCTGCCACGGTCCAGATCGTCTACAACTTGGCGCGGCGCGAAGCCGAGGACACATTCCTACCCACGGCGCGGGCTGCGAATGTGGCCATCATCGCGCGCGAGCCGCTCGCGAACGGGCTCCTGACGGGACGCTACGACGCCGACAGTTGCTGGGACCGTAGCGACATCCGCAGCCGCATGCCGCGGCCGTACGTCGCGCAGCTTTCCGCGCTGTGCCAGCGCGTGCGCGAGCTGGCCCAGCAATCGGGAATAACGGCGGCGCAGCTGGCGTTGAAATTCGTGCTCGATCGCGGGGAAGTCGCGTGCGCCATCGTCGGCATGAAGACGGTGCGGCAGGTCGAGGAAAACCTCAACACGGGGATGTTCCCGAACTTCATGGTCCAGGGCGGCGACCCCTACTCCAAGACCGGCAAGGGGCCGGTCGGGACGGGCGGCCCGGGTTACACGATCAAATGCGAAACGCAGAAGAACACGCACAAGCACGTCGCGGGCACGTTGTCCATGGCGCATGCGGGCAAGGACACGGGCGGCAGTCAGTTCTTCATCTGTCATTCGCCGCAACGACATCTCGACGGCGTGCACACCGTATTCGGGCAGGTCACGAAGGGGATGGACGTCGTGAACGCAATCAAGGGAAACGACGAAATTACATCGATTCGCGTCTCGTAAAGCGGAGGGGGAGGTTTTGTGGTCGCTCTGCTCTTGGCATTGACGGTGGTGGTACAGGACTCGGGCGCTTTTGTGGCGAGGCTCGGTAACGACACGCTGGCGATCGAGCAATACACGCGCACCGCTACGCAGCTCCGCGGCGAGTACGTGATCCGCACGCCGCGGAGCCTCCATCGCATCTATAGCTTCGACCTGAATCCAGACGGCTCAATTCGCCACGTGGAGATCGTGACGCACAACATCGGCGGCGGCCCCGGCCCGATGGAGACGAAGAACTCGGTCGACTTCTCCGGCGATACGGTGATCATGGTGTCTCCACGGGGCGACAGCAGCGTGACGACGAAGCTCGCGGTTCCCCGCGGCACGTTCCCGTTCCAGTTCTACGTCTACGGCCTGATGGAGCAGATCGGCCGGTGGGCACGCGGCACCGGGAAGGATAGCGTCCGGTTCAGCGCGCTCTACTCTGCCGATCGAACCAGCGGCGGCTACATCCGCAAGCGCGGCGGCGACACACTGGTGTTCATGTTCGATGAAGGCCAGCTCGCGGGCGTCGGACCATTCACGTTCCGGCTCGATGGGCAAGGCCACATCACCTGGCTCACGGGAAAAGGCAGCACGCTGCAGGTGGAAGTCCAGCGCGTCGCATCCGTCCCGATGGCGCAGGCCACGCAATCCTTCGCGAGCCGGCCGCTGGGCCAGCTCTCGGTGCGCGACACGGCGCGCGCCAGCGTCGGGGGCGCGGAGGTGTGGGTGGATTATGGCCGGCCGCTGAAGCGCGGCCGCGAGATCTTCGGCAACGTCGTGCCGTGGAACACCGTGTGGCGCACCGGCGCCAATTCCGCCACGCAGTTCAACACCGCTGCAGATCTCGTGATCGGCGGCGCGGCCGTGCCGGCGGGCAAGTACACGCTCTGGACCCTGCCGACGCCGAGCGGCTGGAAACTCATCGTCAACAAGCAGACCGGACAATGGGGCACGGAATATCACCCCGAGCAGGATCTGGTCCGGGTCGACACCAAAGTCGAGACGCTCGCCGCGCCGGTGGAGGAGCTCGTGATTCGCTTCGAGCCTGCGGCGGCGGGAACGACGCTGACGATCACCTGGGACAAGACGAAAGTCTCCGTCCCGGTCGCGAAGAAGTAAGTGCATCTCGATTTCGCGGTCGTCGCCGACTATGCGCTGGTCGATCAGTCGGGCAAGATGTCGGTGCTCGGCATCTTCCAGCACATCTGGGTGCCACAGTTTCCGGCGATGCATCCACGCCTCCACCTGGTGCTGCGACTGAAAGGCAAACGCACCGAAGTCGGCGAGCATCAGGTGCAGATCAAGCTGCTGGACGAAGACGATGGTGAGCTGCTGGGCGGTTCGGGTACGGTGAATTTTGCCGAGCCGCCCGCCGGCGTCACGGAGATCGAGGCGGCGGCGGTGCTCGTGTTCGACGTGCCATTCCCGCGCGCCGGCCAGTATCGCTTCGAAATCACCGTGGACGGCGAGCGCAAAGCGAACGTCCCGATCACCGTGTCGCAGATGCCCCCCCCCACCGTGCCCGCGCAGCCTCCTTCCACACCCCAGGCGCCCGGTTCCTAACACACCCCCCCTGGCGCTCGGCGCGTCCGTGCGGCTCCCGGTGCTGCTCCTCGCCGCCGTGCTGGCGCTGGGGTTCAACCTCGGCGGATATCCGCTGTTCGATCCCGACGAGGGACGCAACGCCGAAGTCGCGCGCGAGATGGCGGCGACGAACGATTACGTGCTGCCGCACCTCGACGGACTGCCGTACATCGACAAGCCGATCGTTTACTTCGCGTCGGCCGCCGCGGCGATGGAAGTCCTGGGACCGACGGCCACCGCGGCCCGATTGCCGGCGTACCTGTTCACGCTCGCGACGCTGGTCGTTGTCGTATGGTTCGTCCGGCGGCGCTGGGGGCCGGACGCGGGATGGCTGGCGGCGCTGGCGCTCGCGACGATGCCGCTCGTGCTCGCCTATGCACGCACGACGATCATGGACAGCGCGCTGTCGTTCTGCACGACCCTCGCGATCCTCGCGTTCTGGGACGAGCGGCCGGTGCTCGCGTGGGCCGCGATCGGGCTGGGATCCATCACCAAGGGGCCAGTGGCAATACTGGTCCCCCTCGCCGCGCTGATCCCCTATGCCGTGCTCACCGGCCGTCCGCTGCGCCGGCTCTTCCCACTCGCCGGGCTCGGCATCTTTGCAGTGGTGGCGATGCCCTGGTTCCTCGCCGTCTCACACCGCATTCCCGAATTCCCCCACTATGTCTTCGTCCGCGAGACATTCGAGCGTGTGACGACACGGAGTTTTCACCGCACGGCGCCGTTCTGGTATTACCTGCCCATCGTACCGGTCGCGGCATTTCCGTGGATCGTGCCGGCCCTGGCCCGCGGCAAGAACTGGCGCTGGGCGTGGCTCGCGCGGCGTGTCAATCCGCACGCGCAGGAATCGGTCCTGCTGGCCTGCTGGATCCTGGGGCCGCTGCTGTTCTTCACGCTCAATCAGTCGAAGCTGCCGCAGTACATGCTGCCCTTGATGCCGCCCTTCGCCCTTGCCGCCGCGCGGCTACTGACCCGTGACGCGACCGAGCTTGGCGGTGGGATTGGTGTGGCGCGGACCAGCTACGCCAGCATTGCAGCGACGTGCGGCGTCGCGCTCGTCTTGCTCACCGTCTGGCTGCCCGCCCCCATCAGCCTGACGCCCGCGGAACGCGCCGCCATCCCGCCCACCGCGCTCGCATTGGGAATCGCATTGATCGTCTCGGCGTTGATGGTATGGTATGCCGGGCGGCCCGACCATCTACGTCCGGCACTCGCCGTGATGGGCTATGCGCTCACCGTGATCGCGATGCCGATCGTTTCCGGCCGGCTGCTCGCCGCGGTCGGCGAGGATCGCTCCGCGGCCACGCTGGCGCGGGTGATTCAGAACGTTCGGCCGGGTGTGGAGGATGTCGAGGTTGTGGGGGTCGCGGCGTTCCCGACGTCCCTGCCCTTCTATCTGCGGCGAACAATTCCCGTTGCGACCGCGACAGGCCGAGAGCTGACGAGTACGTTCATCGCCGATTACCAGGAGCAGTTCCGGGCGGACAGCGCCTCGCCGCTCAGGCCGGCCGACTACTGGCGCGCCCGTGCGCGGGACTGCCGGACACCGACGGTCTTTGTCGCGCGCGCCGACGACGCGCGGCTGCGCGCCCAGCTCGATCCGCTCGTGCCGCTGCTCGCCGTCGAAGGCCAGTACGCGGCCTACGGACCATGTGCGGCATCTTCGGCGCGATAGCGCGCGGCGAGGCGCCACTGCGCCATCCGGAGGCGCTCGCCAGAATGGCGGCGGCACTCCGGCACCGCGGGCCCGACGGCGAATGCATCGTCGGGCACGAGCGCGCGCGCATCGGCGCGCGGCGCCTCGCCATCATGGATCTCACCACCGGCGATCAGCCGTTCCAGAGTCCCGACGGCAAGATCTGGATGGTCTGCAACGGCGAGATCTACAACGCGCCCGCCCTGCGCCGCGAGGCGCAGACCTGGGGATATCCGTTCCGCTCGCGGGGCGACATCGAGAACATCGTGCCGTTGTACGACCGCTTCGGACCGGACGCGGTCTCACGCCTGGAAGGGATGTTCGGCCTCGCCATCTGGGATGAGAATCGGCGGCGTCTGGTGCTCGCGCGCGATCGGGCCGGTGAAAAGCCGCTCTTCTGGACCGAGGTGGACGGCGAGCTGCGCTTCGCGTCCGAGATCCAGGCACTGCTCGAGTTTCCCGACCAGCCTCGCCGCCTCAACCGCAAGGCGCTGTCGCTGTATCACGCGCTCGGCTACGTCCCCGCGCCGTACACGATGTTCGACGACATCCACAAGCTGCCGCCCGCGTCGCTGCTGATCGCCGAGGGCGGACGGACCGAGATTCGCGCGTACTGGAGCGCGGCGGATGCCGCCAGCCGCCCCGCGACGCTCTCGCGCGAAACGACCACGGTGCTGCGCGACACGCTGCTGCGCGCCGTGAAGCGCGAGCTGATGTCGGACGTCCCGCTGGGCATCTTCACGAGCGGTGGGCTCGATTCGTCGCTGCTCGTGGCCGCGGCGGCGCGCGCCATCCCCGGTGAGCGCATCCACACCTACGCCGTGCGCTTCACCGAGCCCGGATACGACGAAAGCGATTACGCCGAAGCGGTGACCCACCAGATCGCCTCCGTGCATCACGTCGTCACCGCCGACGATGAATCGCTGGGCCGGGCGCTCGACGTGGTCTCCCGCTCGCTCGCCGAGCCGCTCGGCGACCCCGCGGTGCTGCCGACCTGGCTGCTGGCGGAGGCGGCGCGCGAGCATGTGAAGGTGATTCTTTCGGGCGAAGGCGCCGACGAGCTGTTCGGCGGCTATCCCACTTACCTCGGCCACAAATTCGCCGAGCGTTGGCAGCGGGTCCCGCGTCCCCTGCGACACGCCGCGCGCTGGGCCGTCGAGCGCTGGCCGTCCTCGACCGGCAAGATGACGTTGGAGTACATGCTCAAGCAGTTCCTGGGGGCGACTGAGCGGCCATGGATGGAGCGCCATCTCGCCTGGATGGGCGCGAAGACGATCGCCGACGGCGTCATCGCCGAGCTGGCCTGCAAGCTCGACCGCTTCCCGCACGACGACCCGCTGAATCGCGTGATGTGGCTCGACTTCCTGACGTACCTGCCGGACGATCTTTTGGTGAAAGTCGATCGAGCCACGATGCTGGCGTCGGTCGAGGCGCGTGCGCCGTTCCTCGATCGCGAGGTGATGGAGCTTGTGCTTCCCGGGCCCTCGCGTCTCAAGGTGCGTGGCCTCACGACCAAGGCGATATTAAAGGAAGCAGCGCGCGGGCTCGTGCCGGCGGCGGTCATCAACCGCCAGAAGCGCGGTCTTTCCGTGCCCGTGGCCCGATGGCTCAACACGGGACTTGCTCCCCTGGCTGACCGCTTGCTCGACACACCGCTTCTCGCGGAGCACCGGACGGGTCGCCGCAATCACGCCCGGAGGTTGTGGCCGCAACTGATGCTCGCCTTGTGGAGCGAGCGCTGGGGGGTGGACACCAGGTGAACCGGCACGAAGCCCTCGCCCTGATGCAGGAGCACACGCAATCGCCGTCGCTGCGACAGCACATGCTGGCAGTCGAGGCCGCGATGCGGGCGTATGCCGTGAAGTTCGGTGAAGATCCGGAGCCGTGGGGCCTCGTCGGCCTGCTGCACGACTTCGATTACGAGAAATTCCCCAATCAGGACCACTCCCCCACCGACGGCCATCCCGCCTGGGGCGTCAACCTGCTGCGTTCCAAAGGCGTCTCCGAACCGCTGCTGCGCGCCGTACTGGGGCACGCGACGTATTCCGGCGTGCCCCGCGACACGCAACTGGCAAAGACGCTCTTCGCGGTCGACGAGCTCTGCGGCTTTCTCGTCGCGTGCGCCCTGGTGCGTCCCTCGAAGAGCTTTGCGGATCTCGAGGTATCGTCCGTCAAAAAGAAGCTCAAGGACAAAGCGTTCGCGCGCGGCGTCAACCGCGACGAGGTGCGCCAGGGCGCCGACGAGCTCGGCGTGCCGCTGGAGGAGCACATCGCGTTCTGTATTCAGGCGCTCCGCCCCGTGGAACCCTCGTTGGGCCTCGGAGGGTGAACCCGTTTTCGCACGCGTTGGATCGGGCGACGGGTGCACGGCCGATTCCCGGCAACCTCGTCCGCCACATCGCGATCAGCAGCGATGCGCTCGACGCGATGCTCGAGATGATCGCCAACGCAGAGCGGACCGTTCACTTCGAGAATTACATCATCCGCGACGACGCCACCGGGAGGCGCTTCGGAGCGGCGTGGTCGGAGCGGGCGCGCGCCGGCGTGCGCGTGCGTATCCTCTACGATGCCTTCGGATGCCACGGCACCGGCCGTGCCTACTGGCGCGAGCTGCGGAGTGCCGGTGTGGAGGTCCGTCCGTTTGGCCCGATCTGGACGAGCGGTCCGATCGCCGCGCTCAGCCGCGATCACCGCAAGCTGCTCGTCGTGGACGGCGACAAGGCGATGATCGGCGGCCTCTGCGTCGGCGACGAATGGGCCGGCAACCTCGCGGCCGGGCGGGCGCCATGGCGCGACACGATGTTGGCGGTATGCGGGCCGGCGGTGGCTGCGTTGGAAGCGGCATTCGTCCGCATGTGGGCGCGGGCCGGCCGCCCGCTCCCCGAGGACGAGACCACTCCCGCGCCGGAGGAATGCGGTCCCTCCGCCGTGCGAGTAGTGGAAGGCTTCCCGGGACAGTCGCGCATTTATCGCGCGGTGCAGCTGCTCGCGGCGGCGGTGACGGAGCGGCTCTGGATTACCGACGCGTACCTCGTCGCCCCGCCGCCGCTGTTCGCGGCGTTCGTGGACGCGGCTCGCAGCGGCGTGGATGTGCGCCTGCTGCTCCCCGGCACATCGGACATCCCCATCGTGCGCATTTTTACCCGCGGCGGGTATCGCGAGCTGCTGCACGCGGGCGCGCGGATCTTCGAGTATCGCGGGCCGATGGTGCACGCCAAGACACTCGTGGCTGATCACGAGTGGGCGCGGGTGGGATCGAGCAACCTCAACGTGTCGAGCCTGCTGGGCAATTACGAGCTCGACCTCGTGGCCGAGCACGATGGCCTGACCGCGACGCTCGCGACGCAGTTTCTGCATGACATGGCGCAGAGCCGCGAGATCGTGCTGATGGCGCGGCGCCGGCTGCGGTTGCCGCCCCGGCTGGTCGCGGCAGCCGCGGTACATCCAGCCCAGGCACTGGTGCCGCCCGCCGCGGCTCCCCCGCACAAGCGTTCGCTCCGTGAGCGCCGGGCTATCGCCGCGGTTGCGTTGCTGCAGGTGGCCGGCGGCGCGCGCCGCATGTTGGCCGGTGCCGCGGCGGCAGCCTTTCTGATCGTGGGAGTGTGGCTGATCTTCTTTCCCATTGTGACCAGCACCGTACTCGCGGTCGGGGCGCTGGCGACCTCGTTCTGGCTCGCCGGGTTTGCCTTTGCCCGCCGGCGGCGCCGCCGTGAGAGCGATGTCCGCTGAGGCCCCCCCTCCCCCTCAACCTCCGGCCAGCCCTGCGCGTATGGGAAACAGCGCAGACGACAAGGACTTAGTCGCTCGGGCGCTGGCTGGCGATCGGGATGCGTTCGGCGTGCTCGTCGATCGCTATGCGGCGCAGGCGCGACGTGTCGCCCGGGCCGTGTTGGGCGATCCCGACGATGCGGACGACGCCGCGCAGGACGGTTTTCTCTCGGCACTGGTGAAGCTCGCGCAGTACGATGCACGACGGCCGTTCGGCCCCTGGCTGATGCGGATCGTCGCCAACGCCGCCACCGACCGGCGCCGCCGCCGCAACGTACGACGTGCCGAACCCCTCGACCCATCGCTGGTGGGCGGAGGCCCGCGGCCTGACACCGCGGCGATGCGGAGCGAGCTGGGGGAGCGGTTGCGGACCGCGCTGGGCGAGCTGCCGGAGCGCCGCCGGACCGCCGTCGTCTTGTTCGATGTCGAAGGGTACTCGCATGCCGAGATCGCCGGGATTCTGGGCATTCCGGAAGGCACCGTGCGATCGGAAGTGTTTCACGCGCGTCGCCGTCTACGCACGCTGCTGGCCGACTGGAAGGAGCAAGTACCATGAGAGACACACAGCCGTTCGATCATCGTCCGGATCCGGAGCTGGGCGCCGCCTTGCGCGCCGCGCTCGAGCCGAGGGATGATCACGCCGCGTTCGTCGCGCGTGTCATGGCGCAATACGAGCGGGCGCAGACCCTCCCGCCGATCCCGACGCTCGACGTGCTCGCGTCGTGGTTCCGGCCGGGCATCGCCGCCGCGGCTGCCGCGTTCATCGCGGGATTGCTGTTCGGGCGCGGCGTCCTGACCCCGGCGCCGGCGTCGATCGACGCAGCCATGGCGCCGGTCGAGGGCACGGGGCTCGCGGCTCTGGTGACGGCACAGGATCCACCGGATGCCAGCGTCGTGTTCGCGTCCCTTGTCGAGCAACACTAAAGAGGAAGACGAGCCATGCTGAATAGATCGAAACTCGCCGCCGTCGGCCTGCTGGCCGCCGTATTCGTGGCGGGCGGACTGGCCGGATGGGGCGGCCGCGAGGCCGTGCAACGCGACGGGCGAGGCCCGCGGCGCGGACCTGATGCGATGGTCGACTATTTGAGCCGGGAGTTGGACCTCAGTCCCGCGCAGCGCGATTCCGTGCGCGCGATCTTCGCGCGCCATCGCCCCGAGACCGATTCCCTGTGGGCGCGGGTCCGGCCACGGTTCGATTCCATCAAGGCGCGCATGCGTGCCGAGATCGACGCCCAACTTACGCCGGAGCAGCGGACGCGCCACCAGCAACTGATCGACCAGGCTGAGCATCACCGTAGGGAGCGGGAAGACTCCACCAAGGCAAAGGCGGGGGGGCACTGATGCGGCAGGGTTTCATGGTGGGGATCGGGATCCTGCTCGCCGCACCGGCCGCCGCGCAGCAGACCGAAGTCACGCTGCAAGACGCAGTGCGGCGCGCGCTGGACGTGCAGCCGGCGATGGTCCAGGCGCGCGGCGACCAGAGTAACGCCGGTGCGTCGATGCGAGCGAGCATTGGCTCGTACCTGCCGACGATATCAACGAGTGGTTCGTCGCAGCGCAACGGTGGAACGCGCTTCAACTCTACTACCGGTCAGATCGTCACGGCGCCCGCGAGCACGTCGTTCAACGGCGGCCTATCCGCGAATATCGAGCTGTTCGATGGTTTTCGGCGCCTGGCGGATGTCCGCTCCTCGCACGCGACGCAAAACGCGGCCGAAGCCGGCGTCAGCAATCAGCTTTTCCAGGTCACGCTGCAAACCAAGCAGGCATTCTACAACGCCCTGGCTACGAGCGATCTGGTTCGGGTCGCCGAATCACAAGTCACGCGGGCGCAGCAGCAACTCCGGATCTCGATCGATAAGCTCCACGCCGGCTCCGCGACGCGGTCCGACTCGCTCCGCTCGCTCGTTGATTACGGGAACGCGCGCATCGCGCTGCTCCAGGCGCAGGCAAATCTCGCGACCGCCCAGGCGAATCTGGGTCGGCAGATCGGAGTCGATGGACCGGTCCGGGCGGTGCCCGACACCGCGCTGCCCGCCTTTCCCGACACCACCGCGCTCCGCAAGTCCCTCATTAACAATGCTCCGCAGGTGCAACAGGCGGATGCGCAGGCACGAGCGGCCGGAGCCCAGGTGGCCGTGAGTCGCGCCCAGTACTGGCCGAGCCTGACGGCTTCGGTCGGCAGCTCGTACACCGGGTCCGAGGCGCCCTGGAATTCGACGAGCACCTACCTCAGCGGCTGGAGCGTGCGGTTCAGCGTCAGCTGGACGTTGTTCAACGGGTTCTCGCGCGAGAGGTCGTTACGCTCGGCGGCGGTCGCCCGGGATGTGGCAGACGCAAAGGCGGCGGATACGCGTCGCCAAGTCAGCGCCCAACTCACCCAGCAGTTGGCAGCGCTTGCCACTGCCTACGAAAAGATCGACATCGCCCAGACCAACGTGGCCGCCGCCACGGAGGACCTACGGGTCCAGAACGAGCGCTACCGCGTCGGCGCGGCGACCATTCTTGATCTCCTCACGTCGCAAAGCGCCCTCACGACGGCAGAACAGAACCTCGTGCAGGTTCGCTTCGACTACCTGATCGCCCGCGCGCAGGTCGAGGCGGTCGTGGGACGGACACTATGACTGCCACACAGGCGATGCTGTTCCGCACCGGCGACACGCCGACCCCCGACACCGTCATCCTCACGCATCACCTGACGCGCGAGTACGTGATGGGCGCGGAGGTCGTACACGCCCTGCGCGGCGTGGACATCCAGATCAAGAAGAATGAATTCGTCGCGATCATGGGCCCGTCGGGATCGGGCAAGTCGACCCTGATGAACCTGATCGGCTGTCTCGACACGCCGACCGCCGGGGAATACTGGCTGAACGGGCAGAAGGTGAGCGATCTCAGCGACGACGAGCTGGCGCGGATCCGCAACAAGGAAATCGGGTTCGTGTTTCAGACGTTCAACCTGCTGCCGCGCGCCGACGCGCTGCACAACGTCGAGCTGCCGCTCATTTACGCCGGCATGTCCGCCAAGGAGCGGCGCGAGCGTGCGGCCGGCTCGCTCACGCAGGTCGGCCTCGCGGACCGGATGGACCACCGCCCCAACGAGCTGTCGGGCGGCCAGCGCCAGCGCGTCGCGATTGCGCGCGCGCTGGTGAATTCGCCCAGCATCCTGCTCGCCGACGAGCCGACCGGCAACCTCGACTCGGCGACGGGCAACGAGATCATGATGCTCTTCGAGGAGCTTCATCAGGCGGGCCAGACCATCGTGCTGGTGACGCACGAACATGACATCGCGGCGCACGCGCACCGCCAGATTCACCTGCACGACGGCAAAATCGCGCGCGATGAGAGGATGGAAGGTCAGACGTGAACACAAAACTTTGGGGAACCGCGGCGGCCGCGGTGCTGCTCGCCGCCATGGCGGGCTGTCATAAGACGCAGGCCACGCAATCATACGAGGCCGTTCCGGTGGAACGCCACAACCTGGTCGTGTCGGCATCGGCGTCGGGCGCCATCGAGCCCGTGCTGACCGTCGACGTGAAGTCCAAGGCGTCGGGCGAGATCATCGGGATGAACGTGCAGACGGGCGACGACGTGAAAGAGGATCAGCTGCTCGCGTCCATCGATCCGCGCATCCCGCGCAATAACCTGGCGCAGTCGCAGGCGAACCTGCAGGTCGCCCAGGCGCAGCTCAACAACGCCAAGGCGCAGCTGGCGCGGTCCGACACGCTGTTCAAGGCCCAGGCGATCACCCAGACCGAGTACGACGGCGCCAAGCTGGACTACGCGAACGCCAATGCCGCCGTCATCCGCGCCCAGTCGGACCTCGAGAATTCGCGCGATCGCATGAACGACACGAAGCTGCGCGCGCCGCTGGCGGGCACGATCATCGCCAAGAACGTCGAGCTGGGCACGGTGATCTCGTCGCCGACCACGGACGTGGGCGGCGGGACGGTGCTGTTCAAGATGGCGAACCTCGATACCGTGCAGATCCGCGCCCTCGTGGATGAAACGGACATCGGCAAGGTGCAGCCCGGTCTGCTCACGACGATCACGGTGGACGCATACCCCAATCGGCCGTTCGAGGGCAGCGTCCTGAAGATCGAGCCGCAGGCGACGGTGCAGCAGAACGTGACGATGTTCAATGTGCTCGTGCGGATTCCGAACCCGAACCACCTGCTCAAGCCCGGCATGAACACCGAGGTGGAGATCCACGTCGGCCGCCGGGACAACGCGCTCGCGATTCCGAACGCGGCACTCCGCACGCAGCGCGACGTCGCGTCGGCGGCGCAGGTGTTGGGGCTCGATCCGAACGACGTGCAGCAGCAGCTCGCGGCGGCACGGCAGCAGCAGACACCGACCAACCGCGACAGTGCGTCGCTGGGTGGCGGTACGGCGCGGCGCGATACCACGGCCAAACGCGATTCGACGGCAGCCGCCGGTGGTAACACGATGACGACGCCGGACGGCCGTACGATCCAGCTACCGCCGGGTGTGACCGAAGCCGTGGTCCGGTCCGCCTTCCAGAAGCGCATGTCGGGCCAGGAGCTGACGCCGGCCGAGCAGAACGCCATGGCCGCGATGCGTCAGATGATGATGCGTGCTGGCGGGGGCGGCGGCGGCACCGGCGGCGGCGGCTTCCGCCGCACCACCGGCGAGCAGTCGAGCTACATCGTCTTCACCCTCAAGAACGGCAAGCCGACGCCGGTGCAGATCCGCACCGGCCTCACCGATCTCGATTACATCGAGGTCTTGAGCGGCCTGACGGAGCAAGATACCGTGCTCGTGCTGCCGAGCGCGTCGCTCCTGAACGCGCAGCGCGACATGCAGCAGCGGATGCGCAACGTCACCGGCGGTGGTTTGCCGGGCGTGCAGCAGCAGCCCACGACGACGCAGCCGCGGCCGCAAACGACGCCGACCAGGCCCTAAGATGCTCCTCGGCGAAATCTTCCAGGTCGCGCTGCAGGCGATCCGTGCGAACAAGCTGCGGTCGTTCCTGACGATGCTGGGGATCATCATCGGCGTCGGCGCCGTCATCACGATGGTCGCGCTCGGCACGGGCGCGCAGAAGGCGGTGCAGGCACGGATCGCGGCCCTCGGGCCCACGCTGTTGTCCATTTATCCGGGTCAATCGTTCCGCGGCGGCATTGCGATCATGTTCGACCAGCGCGTGAGCGTGACTGTGGACGACGCGGACGCGCTGGCCCGCGATGCGCGCTACGTCAAGGGCGTCGTGCCGGAGCTGACGCGCAACCTGCAGATCAAGCGCAGCGGGCAGAACGGCAACGTGAGCATCGTCGGCACCACCCCCAACTATCCCACGGTGAAGAACTACACGTTCACCGCGGGCCGGATGTTCACCGCGGGGGAAGATGAAGGACGGCGCCGCTACGCGGTGCTCGGCTCCGCCATTCCCGACATGTTCAACGCGAATCCGGCCGCGATGATCGGACAGGAAATCCAGATTCGCGGAATACCGTTCGAGATCATCGGCGTCCTGTCGGCCAAAGGCTCGGCGGGGGGATTCGGCAATCCCGACGAGCAGATCCTCATTCCGCTGCAGACGGCGCGCTACCGGATCATGGGCACGGACCGGCTGCGGTCGATCACCGTCGATGCCGCCAGTGTGCCGCAGATGACACTCGCGATGATCGAGATCGAGCGGGTGCTGCGGCGCGAGCACAAGATCCGGCCGGGCGGCGAAAACGACTTCCAGATCCGGAACCAGTCCGACATTCTCGCCACGTTCCAGCAGACGACGGAGACGTTCACCTACCTGCTGGCCGGCATCGCGGCGGTGAGCCTGCTCGTCGGCGGCATCGGCATCATGAACATCATGCTCGTGTCGGTGACGGAACGGACCCGGGAGATCGGCGTCCGGAAAGCCCTGGGCGCCACGAGCTTCAACATCTTGTTCCAGTTCCTGGTCGAAGCGCTGGTGCTGTGCCTGTTAGGCGGGGCAATCGGGATTCTGTTCGGCGTGCTGGGCGCGGTAGGGCTCTCGAAGATCGCGCACTGGAATACGTCGATCAATTTCTTGGCCATCCTAGTTGCGTTCATCTTCAGCGCGATCGTCGGATTGTTCTTCGGCATCTGGCCGGCACGGCGGGCTGCGAGTCTCGATCCGATTGTGGCGCTGAGATACGAATAGTAAGACGTGGGGCGTGTGGCGTGCGGCGTTGACGGGCCAAGCTGACGCTTCGAAGGACGGTTCGAACTAGACGTTGACACGCCACACGCCCCACGCCGCACGTTAATTTAGTCTTCATGCTTGCCCTTCTCCTCTTATTCCTGCAGTCCGCGGGCGATCAGGGGCCGGTCTACGACGGCCGCCTGCGTCAGATCGAGGTCCGCATTCCGCGCATCGAGGCGGGTGTCGTTCGGCTCGACGGCGTGCTGGACGAACCGGTCTGGCGCCAGGCCGCACTGCTGAAAGGATTCACGCAGTATCGTCCCGTCGATAGCCGGCCGGCGGAAGACTCGACCGAAGTGCTCGTCTTCTACGCTCCGGATGCGATGTACTTCGGCATTCGGGCGTTCGAAGCGCACGGCAACGTCGTGCGCGCGACGCTCGCCGACCGCGACAACATCGATGCCGACGACAAGGTGCAGATCCTGCTCGACACCTTCAACGACCGCCGCCGCGCGCTGCTGTTCGCCGTCAACCCGTTAGGTGCACAGGAGGACGGCGTCCGCAGCGAGGGGCTCGCCGGCGCCGCGGGCGGCCAGAATGCCGGATTCCGCTTCGATGGCGTGGTGGACCTCAATCCCGACTATGTCTATCAGTCCCAGGGCCATGTTACTCCCTGGGGCTATGAAGTCGAAGTGCGGATTCCGTTCAAGAGCCTCCGCTACCAGAGTGGCGCGACCCAGGATTGGGGCATTCAGTTCATCCGCACGACGCAGCACACCGGCTACGAGGACACCTGGACGCCCGTCGTGCGCGCCAGCGCGTCCTTTCTCATTCAATCGGGGACGTTGAAGTCACTCACGGGGCTGCGCCGCGGTCTGGTCATGGACGTGAGCCCCGAGTTCACGTCACGCGTGGACGGCGCGCCCGTGTCACCGTCCACCTATCGCTACCAACACGTCGACCCGCAGGTTGGCGTGAACGTGCGTTGGGGAATCACGCAAAACCTGAGCGCGGCGGGAGCCGTGAACCCCGACTTCTCGCAGGTGGAAGCGGATGTCGGCCAGGTGACGGTGAACCAGCGCTTTGCGCTCTTTTTCCCGGAGAAGCGGCCGTTCTTCCTCGAGGGTCTCGAGCAGTTCGACACGCCCAATGCGCTGATTTACACGCGGCGCATCATCGACCCCGTCGCGGGCGCCAAGCTTACGGGCAAGGTCGGACCGATGGCGGTCGCCTACATCGGGGCGGTCGATGACAACGGTGGCGTGGCGGGCGATCCGCATCCGCTGGTAAACCTCTTGCGACTGCGGCGCGATCTGGGAGCCAACTCGACGGTCGGCGTGGCGTACACCGACCGAATCGCCGGCGACGCCTGGAACCGCGTGTTGGGTGCCGATGTGCGGTTCATTTGGAAAAAGATCTGGTTCTCGGATGCGCAGTTCGCCGGTTCGTGGACGAAAGACGTGTCCGGCTCCGGAGTGCGGTCCGGCGAGCTGTGGGATGTGACGCTCTACGACCGCACCGGGTACTCCTACGGCAATCACGCCGAGCTGGTCGGCATCAGTCCCAACTTCGCGGCGCTCAGCGGGTTCGTGAATCGCGTGAACGTCGTCCAGGGCCGGTTCGCCAATCGCTTCACCTGGTACGGCAAACCGGGCGCGATGCTCGAGAACGCGACCACATTCATCCTGCTCCAGCCGACGTGGCGCTACCGCGATTTCTTCAATCTCGGCAGCACGCTCGAGGGCGGCATCAACGAGCAGTGGCTCTTCACGCTGCGCGGCGGCTGGGGGCTCAGCGCGCACTGGCAAAACAACCATCAGCGCTTCGATCCGCCCGACTACGCCAGCTATCAGGTGAATGCGGGTGGCACGCTGGTCCCCTTCTCCGTCCCACACGGGCGCTATAACCTCTGGGGTGGCGATATCGGATTCAACACGCCCAACCGGGCGTTGACGGTGAACGGCGACGTCGGCGCTGGCCGCGGGGTGATCTTCGCCGAAGCCGCCGAGTCGCGCGGGCTCAACACGTTCGTGGGCGTCACCTGGAAGCCGACCTCGGCGCTGCGGGTGGACGGCCGGTGGGTCCACCAGCGCCTGACCCGCGCGCAAGATGGCAGCTGGTTTTCGACGGCGAACATCCCGCGGCTGAAAGTCGAGTATCAGCTCACGCGCGACATCTTTTTCCGCTACGTCGGCCAGTACACGGCGCAGGAGGTCGATGCGCTGCGCGATCCGCGCAGCGGCGATTCGCTCGTCGTGGGCGGCGCTGCGCAACCGCGCCGCACCGACACCGAGTTCCGGAACGACGTCCTGTTCTCCTACAAGCCAAGGCCCGGCACGGTCGTGTTCTTCGGGTACGGCACCTCGCTCACCGAGCCCGAGCCGTTCAACTTCGGCCGGCTGACGCGCACGGGAGACGGATTCTTCCTGAAAGCCAGCTACCTATTCCGGATGTGATCAGTCTCGGAGCGCAGCTCCTCGAGGAACGACTCGCCAAGCAGCGCCAATACGTGCTGGCGAACACGCGCGCCCGCTGGGGATTCGTGGGCTTCGGGATTGTCCTGCTGCTTGGCGTCAAGCTCGCCGGCATCGTCACGATCTCCCCGTGGTTCATCCTGGCGTTTGCCGCGAGCTTCGCGGCCGCGAACGCCGGCGTGCGCCGGCTCGTCGACCGCGGATCGTTCCAGCCGTGGTTTGCGCAGCTCAATCTCGTCGTCGGCTGTCTGCTGATTTCCGCGGTGCTGTTCGCCATGGGGCCGAACGGCCATGTGTTGTACGGGGCCTACCTCATCGCGCCGCTCCAGGCGGCGCTCTATCTCGAGCGTCGCGAAGCGTGGGGCGCGTTGATCATCAACCTCGCCGCCTTCACGCTGGTCACGGTGGTCGCGCAGGTCGGCGGGCACGGCTGGCCCTGGTCGCTCTACATCCAGGAGAGTCTGGTGCTGGTGTTCGCCTGTGTCGCGCTCGTCCCCATGCTCGTGCAGATCGTCGATCGCCTGCGGATCGCGCGCGGCGGGCTCGGCGAAATCGAGCGCGGCGACCTGACGCGCCAGATGGAGAGCGGCGCCGCCGCGGCCGCCACCGACGAGTTGGGATTCCTCGGCGTCAGCGTCAACCGCACGACCGCCGCGATTGCCGACATCGTTCGCGAGATCGGCCGCCAGGGCGGCGCGCTCGCGACGATGGCGGGCGGGCTCGCTGCCGCCGCGCGCGAGCTGCAGACGTCGTCCCAATCGATTTCGACGACCACGCATCAGCTCTCGGAGGGGACGGAGCGCCAGCGGCAGCTGATCGGCTACGGGCGGCAGGACTCCGAGGCCGCGTCCGGTTTGGCCACGTCGCTCCACGCGCGGGCCCAGGAGGCCGAACGGCAGATCACCGAGATCGCGCTGCAGGCGCACAAGCGCGGCGAGGAAGTCGCGCGCGCCAGCGCGCTACTCATGAATCTCATGGTGCATATGGATCACGCGTCCGAGGTCGCAGGCGTGCTCGACCGCGAATCGCGCGAGATCGGCAAGCTCGTCGACGGCATCACGCGGATCGCGAGCCAGACGGACCTGCTGGCGCTCAACGCCGCGATCGAGGCCGCGCGCGCGGGCCAGCACGGACTCGGCTTCCGCGTGGTCGCCGGCGAGGTGCGCAAACTCGCCGAGCAGAGCGCGCGCTCGGCCGAGGAAGTGCGGACCAAGGTCCGCACGACGCAGGACCAGATCAACCGGGTCGTCGAGGCGATGCAGAAGGGCCGCGAGGCGGCCAAGGGCGTCGGGACTGTCGCGACCACGGTGCACGGTGCGCTCGACGCGATCTTCGCCGATCTGAATTCGACCGTGCAGTTCGCGACGACGTTCGCGGCCGAGACGGAGAATCAGACCAAGCGCATGCGGGAGGTCTTGCGGCGGATGGAGGAGGTCGCCGCGATTGCCGACGGCGCCGCGACCGGAGCCCGTCAGACGTCCGCGGCGACTGCCAAGCAGATCACGTCGCTCACCGAGCTGACGACCACCTCGCAGCATCTCTCCGACGCTGCAACGGCTCTGTCAGTGACGATCCAGCGCTTTCGCGCGTAACGCCCGAGCCTCGGCGTTGGCCTTCCGGCGAATCTCCGCCGTGTCAGCCGTCTTCAACTCACCGTCCCGCACGACGATCCGGCCGTCCACAATCACGTGCCGCACGTCGGCGGCGCGGGCGCTGTAGACGATCCGCGAGATCAGATCGGCGTCCTCCGGCTGCGCGTGCGGGCTCTCGAGATCGAGGACGATCAGGTCGGCGCATTTTCCCACTTCTATCGAGCCAATCTCATCCCCGAGTCCCAGGGCCCGAGCCCCTCCCAACGTGGCCAGCTCCAGCGCTTGCGCCGCGGGGAGGGCGTCCGGCCCGAGCCTGGGCTTCTGGATGAGGGCCGCCAGACGCATCTCGGTAAAGGCATCGAGCCTGTTGTTGCACGGCGCCCCGTCCGCGCCGATCCCCACGCGGCAGCCGGCGGCCAACATCTCAGGGATAGGCGCGATGCCGCTGCCGAGCTTGAGGTTCGAGCTCGGGCAATGGACCACGTTCGTTTGCTGGCGCGCGAGCGCCGCGATGTCGTCCTTCTCGACCCAGACGCAGTGCGCCAGGGCGGCGCGCGGCCCGGAGATCCCGACCGAATCGAGATAGGCGATCTCATCGTGGCCGGTCTCGCGCTTCACCGTGTCCAGCTCGAGCGGCGTTTCCGCGGCGTGCGTGTGGATCGTGGCGCCGGTCCGCTCCGCCAGATCGCTCACGGCCCTGAGCAGCGGTCCGGTGCAGCTGGGCGCATAGCGCGGCGCGAAGCAGTAGCGTAGCCGCCCGCCGGCAGCGCCGTGCCATGTGGCGCACAGGTCCGCGCTTTCGGAGAGCGCCTTGTCCGTCGGCTCGCGGAGCGCTGGCGGATTCGTTGCGGCGTCCATCAGGCACTTCCCCGCCGTCGCGCGGATGCCGATGGCTTCGAGCGCTTCGAACGCGGCGCCCGTGTGGCGCACCGTCTCCATGTCGAGGATCGCGGTCGTACCGCCAAGCAACAGCTCGGCCGCGCCCAGCATCGCCGAGGCGTGCACGGATGCCTCGGTGTGCGCGGCCTCGAGGGGCCAGATGCGCTGCGCCAGCCACGCTTCGAGCGAGAGGTCGTCAGCAAGACCGCGGAAGAGTGTTTGACAGAGATGTATGTGCGCCTGCACAAGACCGGGAAGGACGACGAGACCTTTGCATTCGATGACGGTCGGACGGCCCGACGGCCGGACTGCCCGCCCCACGGTTTGGATCCTGCCATCCTCAACTAGCACATCAGCATCGAGAACGCGCCGCGGGCCGTCCATCGTTACCAGCCGGCCGCCACGCAGCAGCAGCGCTTTACTCAAGGACCATCACGTCGCGACCCGCGGCCTCGGCGGTGTGCTGTCCGCGGTTGACGGCAAGTCGAAGTACGCTTCGACCTCGTCGAGCAGCTCGTCGTCGTCGTAGACGCCCGCGAGGATGCGTTCCGCGGTCCCCGGCGCCACGAGCACGTAGCCGAAAGGATAGTCGACGCCGGTCAGCAGAATCATCCGGCGCTGCCGGTTGGGCAGCGCGACGTAAATCGTATCGGAATTGGTGGGGACGAGCGTGATGTGGTGCTGCGCCAGCGTGGGCGCGATGCCTTCGGTCGTGGCATTGAGCTCGTCGAGCGCTTGGGCTTGATCGTCGGCGGAGAGCGTGTCCGCTCCCGACAGCCAGAAGACGACCACCGTCGGTTCGGTGATGACGCGCGGTTTGAGCAGCGCGCTGTCCGCCGAATCGCGCGGCGTCACGTTGGCGTAGCTGAGTGTGTCGGTGTTGCGTGTCGTGACGGCCGCGTTCTGCGGCCGGCACGACGGCAGGAGGGCGAGTGCGAGGACCGTTGCCGCGCGCATGGCACACAATATACTTAGCCCATGACCGCGCCTCCGGTCCCAGCAGCTCATCCGCCCGCCAAGCCCGTCAAACGCCACCACTGGATCGTCCGTCTCACGCACTGGATGACGTTCGTGCTGCTTGCGGGAATGATCATGAGTGGGTTGCAGATCTACGGCGCCTACGCGCGATTCGGCGAGCGCGGCGGCCCGTACTACGTGAATGCGTTCGAGAACACCGCGTTTCCAACCTGGAGCCGGCTCGGCGGGTGGCTGGCGGGCGGATTGAATTGGCACTTCACGCTGATGTGGCCGCTCATCGCCGGCGGGTTTCTCTATCTGTCGTATCTGGCCGTGAGTGGCGAATGGCGCTCGCTCTTGTTCCGGCCGCGCGACATCCGCGGCGCCATCGAGATGCAGAAGTATTACCTCCGCCTCCGCAAGGAGCATCCACCGCAGGGGAAGCACAATCCGCTCCAAAAGCTCGCCTACACATTCATCATCCTGCTCGGCGTGCTCTCGGTGCTCACCGGATTCGCGATCTACAAACCCACGCAGCTCTCGTGGCTCACCGCGCTCTTTGGTGGCTTCCAGGCGGCGCGCTATTGGCACTTCTGGGCGGTATGGATCTTCACCGCGTTTCTCATCGTGCATGTCATCCTCGTGTTCGTCGTCGACCCCGCGTCGCTGCGGGCCATGATCTCCGGCTGGTATCGCGGCCGCTTCCCCAGTCATGATTGATCGGCGCGCGTTCGTGCAGCTGGCGGCCGGCGCGGGCACCGCGTCGCTCGCCGCGGCCTGCGGCTGGGATGGCGGCAACGCGGTCCGGCCGTTGCTGCTCGACGTCAGCCGGTTCAACGACTGGATCGGAGAGAAGATCCTGTTCTCACAGAGCCGGCTCGCACCGGAGTACTCCACGGCGGAACGCACCGCGCAGCTGCCGAGTTATTTCATCTCTCCCGAGTTGCCGATGCTGCAGGACCCCAAGGCATGGCGCCTGCAGGTGAGCGGATTGGTGCGGACCCCGCTGACGCTGTCGCTGACCGACGTAGAGGCGATGCCGCGCACCACCTACACCGTGAAGCACCACTGTGTCGAGGGATGGAGCGCGATTGCCACGTGGCATGGCGTGCCGGTCTCCGCCGTCGCCGAGCGGTGCGGCATGTTGCCGCAGGCGCGGTACGTGCGCTTCGACTCGTTCGACTCCGGCTACTCGAACGGCTGGGATCTCGCGAGCGCGATGCATCCGCAGACGATTCTCGCGTACGGGATGAACGACAATCCGCTGTCCCCCACACACGGCGCGCCGCTGCGGCTCTACTCGCCCACCAAGCTGGGCTACAAGATGACGAAGTATCTCGTGTCGCTGACGTTCACCGCCGAGCGGCCGGGAGGGTATTGGGAGGACCAGGGGTATCCGTGGTTCGGAGGAGTGTAATGCGGAAATGATCAATCAGGTCAAGACCAACGTGCACAGAAGCGGTTCCTGAAGCCGACAGGAGTGAATTTGTCCGAGAGCATCATTCTCGATACTGGTTGGGCCGTCTCGCCCGGTCTCTTCTGGGTGCTTCCATTGCTATTCATGGGCGTCGTGTGGTTTGGGGTAGCAATCTTAGTGCACAAGGGGGATGATGTGGATAAATCCAACCGCATGGCTCACCTCTACGGCTACACGGCCTGCTTGATCAGCCTGATCGTCGGACTCATCACGCTCTCTTCCATCCTGAATGCCGTTTTTGATCGTGCAAGTCCTCTGCAGTCCGATAGTCCCTTCGGCACGTCGCTCTCGTCGTTCGAGAGCTACAAGGCGACGTATCGCCGTGAGCAGATGATGTTTGACCGTGCGGAGGGAGCGAAGCCGGACACAATGTCCGAGGTTTCGTTACATACTCGGTACGATGCCCTGGTTCGGGACCGCATCGCCGCTACACGCTATCGCACCGGCAAGTCGATCACGATTGGATTCATCTTCCTGATCGTGTCGGTGGTTCTCTTTGTAACTCACTGGCGCTGGTTGCGTCGCTTGAATGGCATTCAAAAGAGCGCTGCGTGAACTCCTGACACGCCTCACCCGATTCGCGCCAAGGCGTCATGCAGTTCCGCCGCCGTCGCATAGCGATCCGCCGGAGTCTTGGCCATCGCTTTCAAGATTACCGCCGCCAGTTCGGGCGGAACATCAGCGTTGAACTTGCGCGGATCGGGCGGCTCTTCCTCCAAATGCTTCGCGACCAGCGCCCACGTCGTCTCCGCCTCGAACGGCACCCGACCGGTCAGACACTCGAACAACACCACCCCCGCCGCGTACAAGTCGCTGCGCGGATCCAGCTCGGCGCCTGACAACTGCTCGGGGGACATGTAGTCCGGTGTCCCGATCGACGTGCCGGCCTCGGTGAGGCCTTTACCCTGCGGGGGATTGGCGAGCCGTGCGATCCCGAAGTCCATCACCTTCAGAAAGCCGCTCGGCTCCACCACGATGTTCTGCGGCTTGATATCCCGGTGGATCACCCCCTCGGCATGCGCGACTTCGAGGGCCCGGCACAGCTGCTTGCCGACGGTCAGCGTCACCGCCACGGGCAGCTTGCCGCGTGTGACGATCAGCTGCTTCAACGATGTGCCCTCGACGTACTCCATCGTCAGGTAGTACATGCCGTTCTGCTCGCCGAGGTCGTAGGTGCGCACGACGTTGCGATGCGCGATGCGGCGGGCGAGGCGGATCTCCTGCTTGAAGCGATCGAGCGCGACGGTACCCCCGGCCATGGCTTCGGGCCTCAACGTCTTGATGGCGACCGGCTCCTGCAGCTCGCGATCGAAGGCCCGATACACGACGCCCATCCCGCCCGCGCCGAGGCTCTCCTTGATGTCGTACCGGCCGGCAAATGTCGAGCCCGGCTGGATACCGGATTGCGTTTGCTTTGTAGTGATCTGCTGCGTCGCGGCGCTACCCGACGTCTGCATCATGTAATCGACGAGCGCAGCTTTGGCTTTGAGATCCTCCACCAGGCTCTTGAACGCCTTCGACAGGATGCCGATCTCGTCCCGCGACTGGACCGCGATGTCGACGCTGTAGTCGCCTTCCTGCACCTGCCTGGTCGCGATCGCGAGCCGCCGCACCGGCCCGGCGATCTGCCGGGCCTGCACGAACGCGAAGATCAACGCCAGCACGACGCCGAGCGCGACCGCCCACAGCATCGTCCGCTGCAGCGCGTTGAACGCCGCCAGCTCCGCCTCGCGCGAGCGCAGCGCGACGAAGCCGCCGCGCACGTCGCCCGAGGGCGAGCGAATCGCCCCGGCCAGACCGATCAGGTGCTGGTTTCCCATTGCCGCGGTGAGTGCCATGCCCTCACCGCCCGTGTCCGCAGCCAGCACTTCGGGCTTCACCGCGCTCTGCAGGGCGGGCGCGATATCCTGCGACGGCACCGTGCTCCCCACCACGACCGGCTTGTTGAGCGTATCGAGGGCAAAGAACACGACGTCGGAGTTCGTGGTCTGTTTGATGGCGGCGGCGAGCGAGTCGTCGATCTGGTAGGTGGCGACGAGAGCGCCGAGCGGCGCGGCGGTCGGGCGATCGCGCAACGGCGTCCCGACCGCCATGAACATCGTGCCTTGCACGTCGTCGAGCCACGCGCCGCTCGTTTGGTCGCCGCTCAGCGCGTTCGCGACCAGGGGAGCGATCGAGAGATCGCGGTCGTACTGCTCGCGGTAATCCGTTCGCGCGATCAGGATGCCATCGCTATTCGTAACGAGCACCCATGACGCGCCCACCAAGCCGCGGATATCGTCCGCCTGATCCAGCGCTTCTGCCCGGGCGCGCTGGTCGAGCAACCGCTGGCGATACTGCGGCACGTCCGTCGCCACCGTGCTCGCGCGTCCGAGCGTGCGGGTGCGCGCCGCCAGATAGTCGTCCACCGCGCGGCGCGTGGACAGCAGCGCTCGATGGATCGACGCATCCGCCGTGTGGTGTGCCTTGACCGACGTGACGCCGAACGTGATACCGAGGACCGCCACGACCAGGAGCGACGAAGCCAGGAAGATCTTCGCCGTGAGGCCGAACGCCGGCTTAGTAGCGCTCGCGTCCGGCATTGGTCGGATAGTTGCGTCCGTACTTGTTGCGGTGCGGCTCCCACTTGTAGCCTCGGGCGTTCAGCGCGATCTGCAGGTCCGGTGGCCCATTGCCGGCCGCAACATCCCTGATGACCTCGCTGGGGATGCGCTCGTGCCACACGTGCAGCCGATAGCGCCCGGTGGGCACATTGTCGATCGCAAAACTGCCGTCGCTCGCGGGCTGGGCGTAGTAGCGGTTCTCCATCACCAGCACGTACGCGACCATGCGCGGATGGACGTTGCAGTAGACCCGCACCAGCCCGGGGTGAGTGAACGTATAGCTCTTCGCCTCGCCGCGGCCGTACAGGCCGAGGTCGAAGCTGTTGGGCTCGCTGACCGAGAAGACATTGTGGTTGAATGGATCGTGGTTGGGGAACCGCACCGTCGAGCCGAGGGGCACGACGACGACGTGAGGAGCGTAGGTCTTGTCGGTGATCGCGATTTCGACGGTGACCGGCTTCGCCGCGGTCGTCACCGCGGCGGGCGTTTCGAGATAGAGCACGGCGTCGCTCAGATCGGGCGACGGCTTGTTGTCTTTCTCGAGAATGACGATGCGACCGGCAACCCGACCGGCCGATCCGACCGCTCCCATCGCCAACAGCGCAACGATTCCCGCCGCTACACGCATCGCCAATCTCCCAAAACTGTTGCGTCCGAGGGCGTGGAGCTTACTGTAGTGCTATCCAACTCGCCAGGAGCGGGCCGTGACGGCGGTTTTGCTTTCTCTCGTTCTCATCGCGCAGCAACCTCCTGCGCCTGCCGCCAAGCGCACCGTCGAGTTCACCGGCACCGTGCTGATGAACGGCTTCTATAATAGCGCCCGCACCAACAACAGCGACGACCCCGTCTTCGCCGATACCGATGCCGTCGGCGTGAAAGGGTCGAGCGCGACGATGCGTCAGACGCGGCTCGGCGTGCTCGTGACCGATCCTCAGGTGCTGGGCGGAAGCTTCAGCGGCGAGGTCGACGTCGATTTCTTCGGGGGTCAACAGCCGGCAGCGGGCAACCGCACATTCCCGTTGCTTCGCCTGCGACGCGCCATCGCGACGGTCCAATGGACGCATCTGCAGCTGCTTCTCGGCCAGGAGACGACGCTCGTGTCGGACCGCAATCCGCGCTCCCTCGCGGGTGTCGGCGTTCCTGACTTCAGTCTCGCGGGGAATCTCTGGTTCTGGATCCCCCAAGCACGCGTCACGGCGGAGTACGGCTACACCCTGCGGCTGGCGGTGCAGGCTGCCGTGCTGGCGCCGATCGCCGGTACACAGGGACTGGTGACGACACAGGCCGACTCCGGCGAACGCACCACCCGGCCCTACCTCGAAGGGCGCGTGCGGCTCGGTTGGGGCCCGACGGACGATCCCAGTGAAGTCGCGATTGGCGGACACGTCGGCTGGCTCCGCGGGCTCGATTCGCTGACCGGCGACTCGCTGCTCCAATCCCGCGCCGTCACATTCGATACCCGGCTCAAGTTCGGCCCCGCGGAGCTGCTGGGCGAGGCGTTCATCGGCCAGTCGATCGCGGGGCTCGGCGGTGGCGCGATCGGCCAGAATGCCGGCGTGGCCGGCGCGCCGGTGCGCACCAAGGGCGGATGGGGACAATTGAATCTGCGGCCGCGGACCGCGTGGGTGTTCGGCGGCGGCTGTGGCATCGACGATCCGAAGGACGCCGACGTCCTGCCCAACGGCCGGTTCCGCAATTTCGTGTGCGACGGACACGTCGAATGGCGTCCGCCTGGCCCGCTGCTCTTCGGATTCGAGTTTCGCCAGCTCGAGACGCGCTACCAGGCAGGCGATTTCACCGTCAACCACCTGAACCTGGCGGCTGGCTTCACGTTTTAGGAGATCCGCAGCGCTCGCTGGCGGTTCCAGGAGCGGGGCTGTAGCCGGCTCAGCTGGTAGGTATGCGTCTCCGTCATTCTCCGCCGTTGCCTTTGCGCCGCAGTCTGCTCGAGAGCCATCCCGAATCGCGGGTGTGCTCGTCGCGCGAGGCGTGCAGCCACACCGCCATGACTCCCGCACGGCCCAGCAACCCAACGAGGCGGCTCGGGTCGTCGCGATCGACGACCGGCAGGCGGCCGATGTCGTGGGCGATCATTTTTGCCGTCGCCTCTTCGAGCAGCTCATCGGCATGCGTCACGACGAGATGCCTGCTGCCCAGATCCTGCACCGTCGCCGTTTCGCCGTCGTCGCGGTCCAGCGCGCGCACGAGATCGCCGCGCGTCACGAGCCCGACGAGGCGCTCGGCGTCATCCACGACGGCCCACTCGTGACGCCGCGCCATCACCGGATCCTCGTCGGCCAGTCGCTGAAACAGCCCGTCGACCGGCAACGATGCCGGCACGGTGGGCACATCCTTTTCCATGACTTCCGCCACGCGCATCAGGTGCAGCGGATTGACAATGTACTCCCGCATCACGTGATAGCCGCGGCGCGCCATCTTTTCGGTCAGAATCGACCGCTTCATCAGCAACACGGTGACGGCATCCGCGGCGACGCAGGCGACCAGCATCGCCGGCAGCAGATTTACGTCGTGCGTCACCTCCAGCATGAACGCGATCGCGGTGAACGGCGCCCGCATCGTCCCACCCAGCATCGCGCCCATGCCGAGCGCCGCCCAGACGCCGGGATCGCCACCGGGCAGCCAGGGACCGACCAGCGCGCCGAGCGCGCCGCCCATGATCATCAGGGGCGCGAGTACGCCGCCCGAGGTTCCCGACCCGAGCGCGATCGCCCAGATCAGCCCCTTGGTACACGAGCCGCGTCAGGAGGCCCGATCCGAAGCCGGCGATCAACCCGAGCGCGAGCGCGCTGAACAGCGCGAGCGGAGCGAGCGGCAAGTGCCCGCTGGTCGCGAACACCGGTCCCGCGCCCATCAGCGGCACGCGCAGCGCGCCCGCGACGGCCGCGGCGGCAGCCACAGGGATGAAGCTGCGGGGCTTCCATTCGAACAGCAGCAGCTCGACGGCCAGCAGCACCGCCGCCACGGGCGTCGCAAAGATCGCCGACATGCCGCCCGCGGCGCCCGCCACGAGCAGCGTTTTGCGCTCGGCGGCGGACATGTGAAACCCCTGCGCGAACAGCGAGCCGAATGCGCCGCCCGTCATGATGATCGGACCTTCCGCACCGAACGGCCCGCCCGTCCCGATCGACAGCGCCGACGAGAGCGGCTTGAGGACGGCGACTCGGGCCTCCATGCGGCTGCGGCCGATGAGGATCGCTTCCAGCGCCTCCGGGATGCCGTGGCCGCGGATCTTCTCCGAGCCGTAGCGGGCCATGAGGCCGATGATCAGGCCGCCGACGATCGGAATGAACACCGACCACACGCCGAGATGATGACCGGCGGGCGACGTGAATTCCCCGACGGCAATGCGCTGGTAGTAGAAGAGATTAGTGAAGAAGCTGATCAGCTTGGTGAGCGCCAGCGCGACGAACGCGCTGGCCACACCGATGAACACCGCCATGAGGGTAACAACGAGGACTCTGGGGTTAGCGGTGAAATCCCCCCGGTTTGCGTCGGCAACGGCAGACATGTCCCGGAAATCTAGTCGAGGTCAGACGCCTTTTGGTGTTTCTCGCGCCTGCGATACGCCCTTTTGGAACGATGGACTTTGTGCGAGGGGGTCTTCAACCGCTCTTTCACCGGGGCATTCGGGTTGGGCACCCGGACGACCAGCTTCTTCTTCACGCGCTTCCGGCTCACGGGCCGACGCGTGCCCGGATCTGCTTCGCGTGATGGCGCGCGTGGATGACGTGAAAGCGCATCCACTCCTCGACGGTGAGGTCACCCATACGGGGGTGCTTCACGAACAGATCGGTGCGTCGCTCCGGTAACAACGCGCGGTCGACTTGATCCCACACCTCGAGACCGGCCAGAAAGTGCGCTTCTGCCGTTGCGCCGTCGATCTCCGCTGCGGGCGTGGTGCGTTCCGGGGCTTTTCGTCCGGGAGGAAACCAGCGCAGTCCAAAAATGAACAACCTGGCCACGTGCTCGGCGGGCGTGCGGCGTCGGCGAGACATCGGCGCATGGTTGCGGCGCGACAGAAACGTCGCGGCGCTCAGGTTGAGACCGAGCGCCAGATGCTCGACGATCTGTGCCGGCGTCCACTTGCCGCGTGGCCCATGTTCCCACGCGCCATCCGCCCGGCCCCGCAGTGGGCCAAGCACCAGCTGGGGCAGCTCGGCGAGCTGTCGGCGGGGCTCGATCGTCATCGCGTGCGGAGCCGCCGACCACTAGCTTCTATTCGACCCGACATGCGGGGAATCTGCGAGTGAACCTGCTGCGCCGCCACCCGATTGCAATCGCGCTGGTGGTCCTGCTTCTCGCGACCGCGATTCACCCGCTGTCGCCGCTCGTCGATGCCGTCACCGGCTCCACCCCGGGCGATGCCGATCTCGATCGTCCCATCCTGTACGTCATGTTCGCGCCCCTGTCCAACACGCTCGACGCGCTCACCTTCTTCAGCCAGGTCCGCGCGGAGTGGGCGCTCGCCGTCTGGATCCTGGCGCTCGGCGCGTGGGGCGCGTTGCGGCGCGCCGCGACGCCGCTCACCTGGCAACGCCGTGTGGTGCGGGCGCTGATCGGTCCCGGTGTGCTCCTGCTGCTCGGCCTGGCGGCGGTCGTCCTGCCCCGCCCCGTTCCCCGCCTCGTGACCGACGGCGTCGGTACCGTGATCGACTACCACGCGCACACGAACGCGTCGCACGACGGGCGGCCGGGATGGACGCTCGCGAAGCTCGCCGCGTGGCATGAGCGCCAGGGATTCGCCGCGACGTATGTGACCGATCACAACATCGTGTACGACGGTTCGCTGCCCCTCCCCGAGGGCATCACCATCAGTTTGCTGCCGGGCGTCGAATGGAGCGTATATCGCCAGCACGTCGTCGCGATCGGGCCGGTCGAAGCGGTGCCGCGCGACAGCTTTGGCGAGAGCACGGCGCGGATGGTGCGGATCTTCGCGGCCGTCGAGCGCCAGGGTGCGCTCAGCATCGCGTCGTTGCCCGAGTACTGGCGCAATCATCGCGACGATCTCGGCGCGTTCGTCGTGGCGGGCGTCGATGGCTTCGAAATCGTGAACTGCGCGCCGAAGGCCCTGGGGTTTCCGTCGGACTTGCGGCACGACGTGATCGCGCTCGCCGGCAGCCACGACCTGATGGTCGTGGGCGCGAGCGACAACCACGGCTGGGGACAGGTGACGTGCGTCTGGAATCTCTCCCTGCCGGGGGCGCAGGGCTTCCGGACCAATCGCGTCTTTGCACGGCCGCTCGCGCTCGTCCAGGGCGACCGCGGGGGGTGGCCCTGGGCCGCGGCGATCACGCAGCCCTGGTTCATGCTGCGGTCCTTGAGCTGGAGCGAGCGGGCGAGCTGGCTGACCTGGGTCGTGATCATCCTGCTGTATCGCGCGATGCCCCGGCGCGAGGGGCAGGCGGCAGGGCTCGGCATCCTGGCGCGGTCGCTGGGCCGTTCCCGCAGGACGTCCGTTCCTAACGAGACGCCGACGTGACAGGGCGCAACCAATCGGCCAAGTTGAACGTCTTACTCCCGGATCTTCCCCTTCCCTTCTTTTTTGTGGAGACAGGCCCATGCAGGCAGTAGGTCGGTTCGTAGTCCTCGGTGCATTCGTCGCGCTCACCACTCAGGCGAAGGCGCAGACAGGGGCGGCCCTGCCGCTGAAGCACGCGCCGGCGCGCACTCAAACGGCGATCACGCCGGCGGATCTCATGACCCGCCTCTATCTGTACTCCGACGATTCGATGATGGGCCGGCTGGCGGGCAGCGAATACAATCTCAAAGCGACGGCGTACATCGCCGCGGAGGTCAAACGTTTTGGATTGCAGCCGGCGGGTGATTCGGGCGGCTACTTCCAGAACGTGCCGCTCGTCAAACGCCAACTCGATGCGAGTGCCGGGCTGTCGGCCGATGGCGCCGCCATGCGTCCCTGGGATGATTTCGTACCGCGGGATCCGGGCATCCCGACGCGGAGCTTCGACGGCGCGCAGGTGGTGTATGCCGGCGTGCTCGGCGACAGCACGCAGCTGACCGCGGAGCAGGCGGCCGGGAAGTTCATCGTGATCGGCGTGCGGCGCGGCCCGAACCTTCCGCCGGCCGCCCAGGTGAACCGCGGGGCGCTGCTGGCGAAGTATCGCACGTCGGCCGGCATCGCGGTCGCGGCGCTCGAGACGTTCCCGCCGCAGGCGATCGATTTCTTCCGCCATCCGCAGACGATTCTGCGCGACGCGCCGCCGACCGATACGACGAGCCTGCCGGTCTACGTGTACGTGAACGCGGCCGGTGCCCGCACGCTGCTCGGTGCCGCGCTCGACAGCGTGCGCGCCGGCGCGGCGGGAAAGACGGTGCACGGTTCGGTCTTGTTCGTCGAGGCGCCCGCGCCGGCCCGCAACGTCGTCGCGATCCTGCCGGGGAGCGATCCAAAGCTGCGCGGCGAGTACGTGGCGATCGGCGCGCATAATGACCACATCGGCTTCGACCAGGAGCCGGTGGATCACGATTCCCTCCGCGCCTTCAACGACGCCGTCCGGAAACTGGAGTTGGCGGCCCCCAATCATCGGGTGAGCCCCGATCAGGTCCGGCAGATCCACGTGAACGTGGATAGCCTGCACCGCCTGCATCCGGCGCGCCGCGATTCGATCTACAACGGCGCCGATGACGACGGCTCCGGCACGACGGCGGTCCTCGAGATCGCGCAAGCGTTCGCCGGCGCAAAGGTGAAGCCCAAGCGGTCGTTGATCTTCGTGTGGCATACCGGGGAAGAGCTGGGGCTGTTCGGATCGCAGTACTTCACCGATCATCCCACCGTGACGCGCGATTCGATCGTCGCGCAGCTCAACATGGACATGGTGGGGCGTGGCCGCGCCGACGACGAGAACGGCGGCGGGCCGGGATACCTGCAGCTCATCGGCACGCGCCGCCTGTCGACCGAGCTCGGCGACCTGATCGAGACGGTGAACAAGGCGCGGAAGCAGCCGTTCTCATTCGATTATCAGTTCGACGCGACCGGCCATCCGGAGCAGTACTACTGCCGCAGCGATCACTACATGTACGCGCGCTACGGTATTCCGATCGCGTTCTTCACGACGGGGAACCACCGCGATTACCATCAGGTGACCGACGAGCCGGAGTACATCGACTATGACAAGCTGGCGCACGTGGCGCAGTTCGTGTACGACATCGCGACGGCCGTGGCCAACCTCGATCATCGCGTCGTGGTGGACAAGCCGAAGCCCGATCCGCACGGCAACTGCGTGCAGTAGCTGCCTGCCGACTGGCGGTGCGGTCTCTGAGCTCCGCACCGCCAGTTTGCCACCGTGCCCAAGTCTACAGGTATCCGGTCTTCGCTATCCGGTATTCGCGGGTGCCTGTTTGGCTTTGAGCGCTCGAATCAAGCCTGCCAGTAAGCAGCTAACTTGAGTGGCACGTCTCAACAGGGCGTCGGCAGTCTCTCCGTCGATATAACCCAGCCTTTTGGCGATTAGCAGCTGAGTTTCAACCTCCGTGAGCGATCCCTTGGCGATGGAAAGGTGACTGAGGAAGCCACGGACCCCCATCCGTCCTCTACCCTCCGCGATGTTTGACGGAACCGACACGGCGCTTCTTTTAACCTGCGCGGTCAAGCCGTAGCGCTCATCGAGCGGGAATGTCCTGGCCGCCGTGCAGCATTCCACAGCGAGATCCATGGCTCGCTGCCACACTTCGAGATCCCGATAACTTCGGATCGGTGCCTTGTCTCTCGACATCTTCACAACATGATGTGGCCTGGCTGGAGTGCGTTACCATTACATGGCAGGGACAGTCTGTTTTAGCGCGTTCTCCGGACAGCTAATACCGAATACCGAAGACCGAATACCGAAGACCGGATACCGAAGACCGGATACCGAATACCGATTAGGGGCTACCAGGTTGCGGGGGTGGAGAACCCGAGGCGCCGAGGTAATCGACGGTGCCGTCCTCGTGGACGGCGAAGTGATAGAACCGTCGTCCGATGCAGCCAGCGGGACAGTCTCCGTACCCGACACTGTAGTCGAGCAGAATCAGATCGGCGCGTGACGCCCGAATGTCGTTCCCGTCACCCCCCATTCCGTCAGGCTCGGAATAACGGATGCCCGCAATTCCCTCGAACAGGTGCGCGAGCGCGGCGATGTTCAACGTTGCGGCGGACCGCAGCACGATGAGCATCTCATTCGAGGTAGACAGCGGGTATTTCCAGTCCAGAGAAAGCCCGTAGTCCTCGAGCAGACGATCTACGCGCGCGTTACCGGTAGGCAGTTCCCCGTTCACGAGTCGCTGCACCCATTCCTGATCCGCGGAGGCCTGCAACAGCAGCCGGTGCGTTTCCGGCTGGCCGAAGGTGTGAATGCCATAGACGTCCACAACGGTATCGCGCGCGCCCAGGCCGTCCGCGTTGAATACCTGGACGAGCGCAGCGTAGTAGGTGTCGATCAGCTCTGCATTAATCGCGATGTCGCCGTAGCCGCCCGGCCGGGCCTGCAGCTCGCGAAGCGCGAGGCGAGCGGCATCTTCACGGTACAAGACACGCAGCTCAGCCGGCACCCGCGAGTCGTCGACGCTCGATTGCATGGAGCGCGGCGCGGTCGCGGTATCGCAGGCTGCGAGCACTACGGCAGCGGTGAGCAAGAACGTCACAGGTTTCATGAGACTCTCCGGGTGCGCATCATCTGAGAGATGATACCTTCCCATCATGCCTGCGGGTTACAGTCAACGTTCGCTGGTCGAGAAGCTGGGCATCAAGGCCGGAACCCGGATCGCAATTCTCCATGCGCCAAAGGGTTACCGCGCAACTTTGGGGACGCTCCCACGTGGCGTCACGTTGATCTCGGCGGCCCGGGGCGTCCTGCCGTTCATCCACTTCTTCACTGCCGACCGTGCCCTGCTCGAGCGGCAGCTCCCCGTGCTGTTGCGCGCACTGGCGCCCGACGGTGCCTTGTGGGTCTCGTGGCCAAAGAAAGCCTCCGGTGTTCCGACCGATATGACCGAAGACGTGGTACGGGCCGTTGCCCTGCCTACCGGACTGGTGGATGTGAAGGTCGCTGCGATCGATGACGTGTGGTCCGGCCTCAAGCTGGTGCGGCGCCTGAAAAACCGCTGAGATCCTTTACGTTACAAAGTACTTGACAACAGAGCGTCCCCGCTCCAGCTTTCCAGCATGACGTCCCCGCAGCCGCTGCGTGACCGCGCGCTCGACAACCTCAACTTCATCCGCTCCACGATGGAGCGGGCCGGCTCGTTCACGGCCGTCCCTGGATGGGGCATGGTCGTGCTCGGCGTGACGGCGCTGGCCGCCTCGGCGATTGCGGGATCCCTGCCCGTCGCACCCGTCTACGGTGAGCCGCACAGTCGCTGGCTCTGGGTCTGGATGTTCGAAGCCTTGCTCGGCGCCGGGGTTGGCGTCGCCGCTCTGCTGTACAAGGCGCTGCGCGCCGGCGACGCGATCGTCCACGGCCCCGGGCGACGCTTTGGACTCAGCGTGCTGCCGCCGTTCATCGTCGGGGCGCTGCTGACGTACGTGCTCTGGCACGCAAAGCAGCTCGCACTACTCCCAGCAGTCTGGTTGTTGTGCTATGGCACCGGTGTGGTCACAGGCGGCGCATTCTCGATGCGAGTCGTCCCAGTGATGGGAATCTGTTTCATGATCCTGGGCACGGTGGCGCTGTTCACGCCGGCCGCCTGGCAAGCCTGGCTCCTCGCAGTCGGTTTCGGCGGCCTGCACATGCTGTTTGGGCTGATCATCGCACGGAGGTACGGTGGCTAAGAGCAACACGGCGCGGATCACCCGCGCAGCACCGGAACGACCGGTGAAAACGAAAGCGCAACCGGCGCCGGCGGATCTCGACCGGCTGATTCACGAACGCGTGCGGCTCGCGATTGTGAGTGCGCTCGCGGTGCGCGAGAGTCTCACGTTCAACGAGTTGAAGGCGCTGCTCAAGACGAGCGACGGCAATCTCAGCGTCCACGCGCGCAAGCTCGAGGACGCCGAGTACATCACGTGCGATAAATCCTTCGAAGGCCGCGTCCCCAAAACGGAATACCGACTCACCGCCTTCGGCAGGCGGGCGCTCGAGCGCTACCTCGATCACATGGAAGCGTTGATCCGCGCGACTCGCGAAGGGGCACGCTGACGTGGACACTTTTTTTTGCGGGATTGCTTTATGAAGCAAAGTACTTCTTTCCACGTCGCCATCGTCATGGACGGCAACGGGCGCTGGGCGACGCGCCGGGGGCTGCCGCGCGCCGCCGGCCACCGCGCCGGCGCCGAAGCCGTGCGCCGCGTGGTCCGGATCGCGCCCGGGTGCGGCATCACCGCCCTCACGCTGTATGCCTTCTCGTCCGACAACTGGACCCGGCCGGCCGCCGAAGTCTCGACATTGATGCGCCTGTTCGCGCGCCATCTGCGGACCGAGACGGCGGAGCTCGCCGCGCAGGGCGTCAAGCTCACCGTCATCGGCCGGCGCGACCGCCTGCCCCACTCGCTCGTCACGGCGATCGCGGCCGCGGAGCACGGAACGGCGGGCGGGACCCGTCTCGACCTGCGGATTGCGGTCGATTACTCCGGCCGCGCCGCGATTCGTGCCGGCGACCTGCTCCCCGATGTCGATCTCTTGATCCGCACCGGCGGTGAGCAACGGCTGTCCGACTTCCTGCTCTGGGAATGCGCCTACGCCGAGCTGTGGTTCACCGAGCGGATGTGGCCGGACTTTGGCGCGGCGCATCTCGCCGCCGCGATCCACGAATTCCACTCACGCGACCGCCGCTTCGGCGGTTTGCCCACGCGGGAGGCCGTATGACGGCGCTACCAACCGTCTCTGCGCGCACCAAGCTGGGCCTCGAGATCCTGGCGTTCGGCGCTGCCGGCGGATTGATCGGCGACGCCTTGCTCCGCGCGATGCCCTGGGGGTTGAACGTGGCGCTCGGCACCGCGGGCCTGGTCGGTGCCGGCGCCTGGCTCGTCCGCCGCCACCGCATCACACCTGGGCCCGACACCGCCTGGCTCGCGATTACGGCGTTGCTGCTGGGCGCGGCCTTCGTGCGGCGCGACGCCGCTGACCTGGCCCAGTTCGACATGCTCGCGCTCGTCGGGGCGCTGGCCTTCGCCGCCGCGAGTCTGCAGGGTGAGCGCATCATGCGCTGGAGCGTGATCGATTACGTGCGGGTCGGCGTGACGGCCACCATCGCCAGCATCGTCGGCGGACTGATCCTGATCGGCCGGGACATCGATTGGCGCGAGATGCCGCGCGAGGGACGCCTGCGCCAACTGCGCGGCGTGCTGGCCGGCATCGTCATCGCGGCGCCGCTGCTGGTCGTCTTTGCGGCATTGTTCGCGGCCGCCGACCAAGTCTTCGCCAACGTGCTCCAGAATCTCCTCGTGTTCGACGCCGCCAACATCGTGACGCACACCTTTTTCATTTTCTTCTGGGGCGCGCTGACGGCCGGCTGGCTGCGCTGGAGTCTGATCGGCCGCCCGGTCGCCGGCCCAAAGATGGAATACCTCCCACCTACCGTCACGCCGTTTGTCGTGGCGCTGGGACTGCTCAACGCGCTCTTTCTGCTCTTCGTCGTCGTGCAGCTTCGCTACTTCTTCGGCGGCGCCGCGCTCGTCGAGCAAACCGGCGGGCTCACCTACGCCGAGTATGCGCGTACCGGGTTCTTCCAACTGGTCACGGCGAGCGGTCTGGTCCTGCCGGTGCTCCTGGGGGCCGATTTCATGGCGCTACGTGTCGGCGTTCGGGCTCTCGACCACGCGCCTGTACGCGACGGCATTCATGGTTTTCTTGATCGGCGTATTCGCGTGGTTCGCGTGGACGGTGCTGCGGGGCACCCGTCACCGCTTTGCGTTCGGCGCGCTCACGCAGGGTCTCGCGGTGCTCGCCGGCCTCCATCTCCTCAACCCGGACGCGTTCATCGTGAAGACGAATCTCCGCCGTCCTGCGGCCGAGCGTCCCTTCGATGCGAAGTACGCGCTGACGCTGGGTGGGGATGCGGTGCCGCCGCTGCTCGCCGCGCTCCCAGCGCTCGGTGCGGAGGACCGTTGCATCGTCGTGCACGGTCTGGTGGCCCGCTGGGACAAAGAGGAGTCCGATTGGCGCACCTGGAACTGGAGTCGCGCGCGCGCCCGGGCACTCGTCCGCCATCAGGCCGACGCCTTGAAAGCGTCGTGTCCGACCAAACCCGGGGAGCAGCGCAATGATCACTGACGGCTTGAATCCGTTCACCGTGCTTCTCTTTATCAGCGCCGTGCTTGGCGGCGCGACGCTCATGGTTCTGTACCTGATCGCGCGAGTCGCCAAGCGTGAGCCGTTCGCGCGGATTACGCTGTGGACACTGGTGGGCGGAGCGGGACTGTACCTGCTGCTCTTCCTCGGCGCCTCGGTGTTCAGCCACAATCGCGTGCTGGCTCCCGGCGAGGAGAAGCACATCTGCGAGATCGACTGTCACCTGGCCTACGCGGTCGCGGCGAGCAAGTCGGAATCCCTGCCGAGCGGGCTGGTGCGGCACACGGTGACGGTCAAAGTGCGATTCGACGAAGCGACGATCTCGTCCCGTCGACCACGGGACGCGACGCTTACACCCAACAGCCGGTACGTGGCGTTAGTGGATGATGGGGGCAACCGATACCCGGGATCGACCGACGGTTTGAAGCGCAAGCTGATTCCCGGCGAGTCGTATACGACCGACATCACGTTCGAAGTGCCCGCGAACGCAATGGGCCTGCGACTGGTGCTCCGCAACGACGATCCCGAAACGGCATTCATCATCGGGCATGAAAACAGCCTGTTTCACGGCACGACAACATTTCGCTTGCCAGGATAGGTGTCAGGTCTCTGGTGTCAGGGACGACGTGCCTTGAGTGCTCGGACGAGACCGGCAAGAAGACGTCCGACGTCTCCGCTCAAGTTTAGCCCGTGCCCTAACGCGGCCTGATCGATGTATTGCCTTCGGGAAGCGATCGCGAATTGAGTCTCAAGCTCCATCAACGACCCGTTCGCAATCGACAGGTGATGGAGATACTCCCCGAGGTGTTCCCTTCCATGTCCCTCCGCGATGTTGCCGGGGACTGATACTGCGGAGCGCTGCATCTGACTCGTCAGTGCAAATCGCTCGTCTTTAGGAAACGATTTTGCGACCTCGTAGGCGAAGTCGGTAAGGTCCATTGCGCGCTGCCAAACAACCAAGTCGCGATACGAAAGGACGCGGGCTCGCGCGATGGTCATGCCTTAAGAATCGTGTGCCAACCTCGTTCTTGGTGGACCATTCGACCGCCCGTGAGCGCATTCGAGCGCAGACCTGACACCAGACACCTGACACCTATCAGGTGGTTAGATTCCTAGTCCATGCCAATCCGCATCACCCAAGTCGATTCCTTCACCGATCGGCCGTTCGCCGGCAATCCAGCCGCCGTCTGCATCCTCCCAGAGGCCGCCGAGCCGGCCTGGATGCTCAACGTCGCGCGCGAGATGAATCTCGCCGAGACTGCGTTCCTCGTTCCTCAACGCGACGGCTACGATCTCCGCTGGTTCACGCCCGCCGTCGAAGTCGATCTCTGCGGCCACGCGACGCTCGCCAGTGCGCACGTGCTGTGGGAAGACGGTCACCTCAAGCCGACTGAGCAAGCGCGCTTTCACACCAAAAGCGGGCTGCTCACGGCCGACCGCCGCGACACGTGGATCGAGCTCGACTTCCCCGCCACGCCTCCGGCGGTCGCATCGCCGCCGGCGGGCCTCCTCGAGGCGCTCGGCGCGAGAGCGACGTTCGTCGGCCGCAGCCGCTTCGATTACCTGGTCGAGGTGGAGACCGAAGCGACAGTGCGCGGGTTGACGCCCGATCTCACCGCCGTGAGCCGCGTCGACGCACGTGGCGTAATCGTGACGAGTCGGAGTAACGGAAAGAGCGGCCACGATTTCGTGTCGCGCTTCTTCGCGCCGCAATCGGGCGTTCCGGAAGATCCCGTCACCGGATCGGCACACTGCGCGCTCGCACCATACTGGAGCGCGAAGCTCGGCAAGACAGAGCTCGTCGCGTATCAGGCGTCGCCACGCGGTGGCGAGCTGCGGCTGCGGTTGGTCGGTGACCGCGTCAAAATCGGCGGCCAAGCCGTCACGGTGTTGCGCGCCGAGCTGACGACGGACAGCTTGGGCGCGTGACCGAACCTCGCGCCGCACAATCCCCCCGCAGTCGCGTCATCGGCTATCTGTGCGCGCTCGGCGCGGGCGCGACGTGGGGCACCACGGGCCCGCTCTCGACGGGACTGTACGGCCTCATGCCCGCCACGAGCATCGGTTTCTGGCGCGTCCTGATCGGTACCGTGGCGCTGGCGATCTGGGGGATCGTGTTCCGCCGTGACATGTTTCGTGCTGACCGCCGCGGCTGGCTGATCGTGGGACTCGGTGGCGGCGCGATGGTGGCGCTTTTCGAGATCGCCTACCAGTACGCGATCGCGGGGGTCGGGGTCGCCGGCGCCGCGGCCCTCCTCTACACCGCCCCCGTGATGGTGGCGGTGCTGGCGCGCGTGATTCTCAAAGAAGCACTCACGCCCACGCGCGTCGCACTCGCGGTCCTCGTGATGATCGGCGTCGCGCTCACCGTAACCGGCGGCAGCAACGCCGGTGCCGAGGCGGCGCGCATGGGGCTCGCGGCCGGAATTGCCGGCGGGCTCCTCTCGGCGTTGAGCTACGCGCTGACGTCGTTGATGGGGCGGTGGGCGGCTCCGCGGTACGGCGCCGTGAAGGTCCTGTTCCTGGAAGCGGTCGGCGGCGTCGTCCTGATCTGGATTGCGTTGACGATTTGGGGGCGACCCGCGACGTTGCCCCCTTCGGGGGCAGCCTGGCGCGGCCTGCTGGGACTCGCCGCCGGCTCCGTGATCGCCGCCAACCTGCTGTTCTTTGGAGCGATGAAGCGCATCGAGGCCGCGCCCGCCTCAGTCGCTGCGACGATCGAACCGGTCGTGGGATCATTGTTGGCGCTGCTGCTCTTCAGTCAGCGCCTCACGGCGCTCGGGTGGATCGGCCTGCTGATGGTCGTGAGCGGTGTCGCCGCCGGTTACCTCCTCGAGGGGCTGAAGAAACCGCTCGAGCCGGACGTCGAGGAGACCGCGCGTCCCGTTTAGCGGCCGGTGGGAGTCTCAACCTCCCGAAGTTGTCCGCTGTAGAAGTTGGGTTTGCCGGACGCCTGTAAGAGTCCGTGCACCACGAACTCGAGACCCACGAAGAAGACACCACCCCACAGCAGCGGCGGTAGGTCGGCCGTGTTGCGACCGTACAAGAGCAACACCCAGCGCCCCAGCTCGTAACACCACAAGCCGCCGGCAAACCAGCCAAACACGCGGATAATCTTGCCCCCCGGGGTCTCGATGCCGGGAATCTTCAGCAGCAACGTTTCGACCAGGTGGCCGACGTACGTGAAGGAAAAGGCGATCGTAAACGCGTCCAAGAACTGCCAGCCGAACGCGCCATGACCGGGGAGCACCGCGGCCAGCAGCAGTGCCAGCGGCACCGCCAGCAGCGTGTTACGGGTGAGCGCTTTCATGCAGATGCACCTCCAGCCAGTCGAGGACCGTGCCCCACCAGATGCGGCGATTGCGTGGACGCAGCACCCAGTGTCCTTCGTCGGGGAAGTACAGGAATTTCGCGTCGACTCCCATGCGCTTCGCGGCCGTGAACGCCTGATAGCCTTCGGAAAGATCCACGCGGTAGTCCAGCTGGGAATGCACGATCAGCATCGGCGTCTTCCAGTTGCTCACGAAGTTCAGCGGCGACCACTTCTCGTACAGCGCGCGGTTGGCGTACGGCGTGCCGCCGAACTCCCAGTCGGTGAACCAGAGCTCTTCCGTCGAGCCCGCCATACTCGTGGTGTTGAACACACCGTCGTGGTCCACCAGCACCTTGAAGCGATTGCTGTGCCCGGCGATCCAGTAGACCATGTACCCGCCGTACGACGCGCCCGCCGCGCCCATGCGCGTCGAGTCCACGTACGGCAGCCGGGCGACGACGTCCACCCCTTTCATCACGTCTTCGTACGGGTAGTCGCCCCAGTGCTGGGAGATCGCGTCGGTGAACTTCTGGCCGTAGCCGGTCGAGCCGTGGAAGTTCACCTCGGCGACGACGAATCCCCGGGCGGCGAACATCTGGTTATTCCACCGCGGACCCCAGCTGTCGGTCCACGCTCCCTGCGGGCCGCCGTGAATGAGGTAGATGAGCGGATACGTGCGCGTGGGGTCGAAGCCCGGCGGCTTCTGAGACCACCCGAACACCGAGTCGCCCAGTGCGCCGACGAACCCGAACTCCTCGAGCGGCGGGAGATCGAGCGTCGCGAGGGCGGAATCGTTGTGATGGGTCAGCGCCTTCCCCGAGACCCAGACCTCCGGTGGCTGCGTGTTGCTTTGGTGGAGATAGACCAGCGTGCGATTGTCGGGTCCCACTTGTGTCCCGGTATTCACGCCACCTGCGATGAGACGGGTGCGTTTATATCCGGGGATATCGATCCGATAAATGTTGTCGCGTCCGCGCTCTTCGACGACGGCGTAGATGCACCGCGAGTTCGGACACCACATATAGGATCCGACGGACAGGTTCCAGCCCGCGGTGGCTTCGCCTGATTGTCCCGAGGCGTTCGCTGGGCGCCGACCGCGACCGCCAGGCAGGGCAAGCAGTATTAGCCGCTGACGGTCCGCCTCGAATCCCGCGCGTTCCATCGAGAGCCACGCGAGCATCGTCCCGTCCGGCGAAAACCGCGGTGTGTTTTCAGCGCCACGCTCGGCTACGGTCGAGATCGACCGGAGCATGGCTCGTTCGGGGCCGATCAAGTAGATGTCGACGTTCGTGTTGTCCGCAACGGTGGAATCGCCATGCATGGCCACAGCGATGACTTCGCCGTCAGGCGACACTGCAACGTCGCCATCGCCGCCCGTCGCGATCGCCGGCACGTCGTGATCGACGGGCGTGAGGTCCGTCGCTTTCCCCGTTGCCACGTCAACGCGGAACAGATGCTGCCGCTTCCCTGCCCGAAAGTCGTCCCAGTGCCGCCACATCAGACCAGTCCATATGCGTGCTTCGGTCGAATACTCGCCGTTGCGCTGATCGATCTCCTGGTGCTCCGGCCATTTGATGTCGCTCACGACCAGGAGGGCCGAGCCATCGGGCAGCCACACGGGATCGGATGCGCCGTCGGCGAGACTCGATACCTTGCGCGCGTCTCCTCCCGCGATCGGGAGCAGCCACACCTGCGCCCCGCCTTCCCGCGTCGAGATAAACGCGAGCGTCTTGCCGTCGGGCGACCAGCGCGGCTGGCGGTCCGAGCCCGGCCCACCCGTGAGGGCCCGCGCGCTGCCGGTCGCGACCTCGACGACCCAGACGCGCGAGACGTTCCGGTTGTCCTGGAGCGACGGAGTCGAGACCGTGTAGGCGACCCACTTGCCGTCCGGCGACAGCTGCGGATCGCTGACGGACTTGAGCGCGATGTAGTCTTCGAACGTGATGGCGCGCTTTTGGGCGGCAACGACGGTTGGAATGTTGGAAAGTTGGAATGTGAGAACGATTCCGAGAATCAAGGTCCTTCCAACATTCCAACGTTCCATCATTCCCCCTCAGTATTCAGGATGTGTAAGTATCGCTCGGACCAGATCGTCGAACAGCTGGGATTCCGGCGTCACGTTGCCGTCCGCATCGGTGTGCACGTTCCACGCGGCGAGCTCGTTCAGCGCGGTCGCTTCCTCATACGTGAGATGCAGCACGTGGCCGTTCGCGCTCCTTCCCGCCTTGTCGAGCACGTTCTTGAGCACGTCGGGCAAGTGCTTGGCATTGCGCACCGCGTCGTACTGTTGCCTAGTCACCGTGAGGTCCATGCGCTAATCTTGGTACCTTCGTTCTCACCCGCAACCCAGAGACCCAATGCCGCGGACCGCATTCCTCTCGACCGGCTTTCATGTCCCATCGCATGTCGTCACGAACGACGACCTCGCGAAGATCATGGACACGTCCGACGAGTGGATCTTGCAGCGCAGCGGCATCAAGACGCGCTACTGGGTCGACAAGGGCGACACCGGTGTCGCACTCGCGCGCGAGGCGTCGCAGAAAGCGCTCGACAAAGCGGGGCTCGCGCCGGCCGACATCGATTGCATCATCTACTGCACGTGCACGCCCGATCACTTCGAGCCCGGCAACGGCGTCTTCCTGCAGCGCGAGCTCGGCCTCACCGATATTCCCGCCGTCGACGTGCGCAATCAATGCAGTGGGTTCATCTATGGATTGTCCATCGCGGACGCATGGATCCGCACGGGTCAGTACAAGAACATCCTGTTGGTCGGCGCCGAGGTGCATTCGCGCGGCCTCGACAAGACCACGCGCGGGCGGGATACGGCAGTGCTCTTCGGCGACGGCGCGGGCGCCGCCGTGCTCGGACCGGTGGACGATGACGGCCGCGGCGTGCTGTCCACCCACATCTTTGCCGACGGGCGGTACGCCGAGAAGCTCTGGGTCGACGGCCCCGGCCTGGCGCACGACCCGTATGTGAGTGTCGAGATGCTGGAGCAGGGACTGCATCGCGCCGTGATGGAAGGACGCGACGTCTTCAAGTTCGCGTCCATCAAGATGCCAGAGTCGATTGCCATCGCGCTTAAAACCAACCGCCTCACTCCCGCCGATATCAACTTGCTCGTCCCTCATCAAGCCAACCAACGCATCATCGAGATGGTCCAGAAAGCCGCGGGTCTGCGCGACGACCAGGTCTACAGCAACATTCAGAAGTACGGCAACACCACCGCCGCCTCGATTCCCATCGCGCTCGACGAAGCGCTCGCGGAGGGCCGGCTGAAGCAAGGGGACCTGCTCGTGCTCACGGCGTTCGGATCGGGCTTTACGTGGGGAAGTGCGGCGATTCGCTGGTAGAATCGATCTCCTTCAACTCCTTGAGCTCGCGCGCCGCCCCAGCCGCCAGCGGCGAGCCCCGATAGCGCTCCACAAAGCGCGCCAGCTCCACCTTCAGCCGGCCCGTTCGCCCCGTTTTGCGATATACATCGATCAGCCCGTTCGTCGCACGCATCTGTTCCCGCGCGCTCGCGGGCGGCTCCGCGCCACGAATCTCGAGATAGAGGCGCTCGGCTTCATCGAACCCCTGGAGGTGCATCTCGAGGAGGTGCGCCAGCTGCAACCGAGCCTCATGGTCGCCGGGCTCGATCCGCAGATGATCGCGGAACCAGTCGGCTGCCTCGGCATACTTGCCCTGCACGATCAGCACGTCCTGCCGCGGATACGTCGGCGGCGGTGCAATGTCGCCGTCCGCGAACATCGTTTTGACGAGCAGGACGGACGCCTCTCCGACGGCGCGGTGAATCACGAAGATCCCGCCGATCGTCACCGGCACGTTCAGGACGAGCAGGACGACGAACATGCCGGGCGAAATCCATCCCTGCTTGAGCATGAAGAACCACAGCCCGGAGAGCATGATGAAACACGCCGGGCCAAACCACGTTGCCACCCGCAACAGCCCAATGGCATCGGTTGCATCGGTGTACTGGGGACCTTTGGCCATCGCGTCCACGATTGCGCCTGAAACGCCCCCTGCGCAAGTTGCGTACAGAGCGGTACCTACAGGAGAACATGATGATCGGACTCATCGTCACAGCCGCCGCTCTCGTCGGCGGCTTCGTTGTCGCACGGGATTTCGTTCGGCGCCGGTTGCGCTACGTCGATGCGATTCAGCGACCGTCGGCCCCCCTCATCGCGGGAGCAGCGGCAGCGGTCGTGGCACTGCCGGTGGCGCTGTTGCCGGTCGTGACCATCGGAACGGCAGTCGCGTTGGGAGTGGGTGTTGCGGGTGGGGTGGCGAGCGGGCGCAACGCGCCACCGCCCCCGACTAGCTAGCTCGCAGCGCCTCGGGACGCCCCGCGATAACACGCAAGGCGCGCACCGCTTCACGCGCGAACGTCTTTCCGGCGCCCTTCTCGACTTCTTCCAGCGCACTCCAGCGCGTGAACGCCGGCCGCACCGGCGTCGCCATCTGCAAAGTCTCAAACGCGTCGGCCACCGCCAGAATCTTCACGGGTGTAGCCATTGGCAGCGCCTCGATATCCCAGTCGTCGCCGACGATCTCATAGTAATGCGAGTACTCGGCGATGATCTCGGCGGCGCCGCGCAGCGCGCGCGCGACCGCGAGTGACTCGTCGGTGACCGAGCGCGACAGCAGCCGCAGCAACCGCTGATCCGCGGTCCCCACCTCGTGGAGCAAGGCCGCGATCCGCAGGTTCTCGAGCTCGCCGTCGGACAGATTCAATTCGGCGCCCATCGCCGCCGCGAGCTCCGCGACGCGGGTCGAATGACCTTCCTGATTGTTTTCAGCAGACTCGATATGGAAGGTGAGAACCTCCAGCGTCGCGAGGTAGGCGTTCTTCAGGTCCGCGAGACGCGCCGCGCGCTGCTCGGCGAGCCCGCCGACCACATACCCGGTCAAGATCAGAAAGCCCACCCACGGGACTAACGTCAGAAACGCGTCCTCGGTCAGCCCCGCCTCCATTCCCATCCCTTGTGTAGCCTGCAGGAAGAAAACGAGCGATGCGATGAACAGACCGGAGACCACGGCAAACCGCCGGCCACCATAGAAGCCGGCGAGGATGATCGGCAGATAATAGAAGCTGAGAAACGCGACCTTCTGCTCGATCAGGGAATTGATGACGAGCAGCGAGGCGACGAGCAGGAGGACGAGGATGCGCTCGAAGTACTTCAGCACGAACCGCCGAATCACAAAACCCTTTCTGCTAAAGAGATAGGCAGCGCGGGCACCAAAGTGAACGACGGGTGGGCAATCTGCAAGTGAGACGCGTCACAAACGAGCACAACCGAGCACAAACAAGAGCTCGGCACGGAAATCGCTTACGTGATGGGCCGGGGGGGACGGCCTGCGCGTCCTACAGGCCCCCCCCCAAGGGAACAGCGACTATTGAGTTGGGTCGCCTCCCACCAAGGATTCCCCTTCGGTTCGTTCATGGAAGCTGTCCCATATCACCTACTCTTCGCGCACATCATCGCCGAAGTGTGTGACGCACTAGCCCTCGTCACGATTGCGCTCGGCCTCAGCAAGCGGATCGCGCCGGTCGTACCCGGGGCACTGCAACACCGGTAATGGCGGGTAGCGGACAAAGCGAGGCCAGGAGGGGTCGGGCGGGTCCGTATCGGCGCGGAGGCACCGATAGAAGACGGACCCCCGCCGGTTCGTCACAATCCGCACCCAGGCGCACGTCTCGCATAGCCCTACTACAGGCACAGTCATTAGGTCGAAAGACAAGCTAGTTATATCTTGGTGCCCGTGAGCCCCCCCGGCCCCCAACAGGGCGACGACTTCGGGCTGCCCCCCGGAGTCCGGGACGAGTACCTGCAAGGAGCCCGCGATCAGCTGGGGGCAATCGCAGAGCTAGCCGAACGGCTGATCGCTGCAGGCACCGACACGGCGGCCATCGAAGCGTTGCGCCGCGACGCTCATCGTCTGCGCGGCTCCGCCGGGTCGTTCGGATTCCCCCAGGCCTCGGTCGTCGCCGCCGAGCTCGAGGAAGCCGCCAAGCAGTGGCTCGAGCACCCTGGGAATGGCATCGCAGACCGCGGCCAGGCCGCGCGCGGATATGTTCGGCGGCTTGCGGCGGCGCTCTTTACCAAGCAAGCAGCAGCTCCGCCGACAACCGCGGCGCCCTTCACCGCCCCTTCGCCGCCAATCGCCGCCCCTTCGCCGCACAGCGACGAGCCTAGCGACGTACCGGAAGTCATCGTCGTCGAGGACGATCCCGCGCTGGCCGAGCTGCTCACGTTCGGCCTCGAGGCGCGCGGGTACCGGTTTTTGCACTTTCGCAACGGCCGCGAAGCATTGGATCTGCTCAAAACGATGGACACGCACAGCGCGGCACAGGCGCCGTTGCTGCTCCTCGACGTCGACCTCCCCGCCCTCGACGGGTACTCCATCTTCGAGGAGCTGCAGCAGGAGTGTCCAGGAAAATTTCGCGTCGTGTTCACGACGGTGCACGGCAGTGAGACGGAGCAGCTTCGCGGGCTCGAGGCGGGCGCGATGGACTACATGGTGAAGCCCATCAGCCTGCGCGTGGCGCTCGAAAAGATCCGGCGCTGGGTGGGCAGATGACGGCCCGCCATTTCCTGCCTCGCGACGCCGGGCCTCGGACAAAGCCTGCGCGTCTCTGCGTCGTGACCGCCGCTCACCTACACGTGGAGCTGGGGATGCTCCAACAACCGACGCTGCAGCATCGGATGCGTCCGCCACACCTGCCACCCCATCGCAAGCACGGCCAGGACATTCGCAACGGCCACCGACCACCAACCGACCGCCCCCAAGACCCATTGGGCCCCGACGCCGATCGTCGCCAGTATGAGTCCCTCGAGCAGGATGGCCGTGAGTAGCACAAGCAGCGCGAGCGCGGGAACACGCTCCACCTGCTCGGCCAGCGCAACGAACACGACCCCGGCGATGACGAACGCGACGACGTGCACGACGGTGTAGACCGCCACCAAGCCAAAGGTGACAACGATCTCACCGGGCCCGGCGGCGCCGAGCAATAGCGCGGAGCCGAGCGCCGCAGGAGTGCGGAACGGCGTGCCACTGGCGAGATCGAGGACGAAGAACCAGGCCGCCACCACCGCGGCTCCGATGAGCCCGTTGACCACGCCGCGCGCCAGTGCAGGATGCTCTCGGAGCGTCGTTGGTCTCAATGGGCGGGGATCGCGCTCGGCATAATGGAGGTAGCCCATCAGGACCAGGCCGGCGGCAATGTTCGCGCCGACGACGTGCGGCCAGGCAATGACGCCGAGGTGCGGCGCATGCAGGACGAGCAGCCCAACGTAAAAGGTCACCTCCTGAAGGAGCACTCCGAACATCAGGCTCAGGAGGAGCCGCGGCGGCGCTGCGAACGCCGCGCTGACCCACGCCATCCCCACTCCCAGAATCGCAAAGACTCCGAAGTGCAGCACCGTGTACACGGCAACGAGTCGGAAGCCGACCTCCGTGAACTCGCGGTTCAGCACCACGCCCGCGAGCAGTGTGGGCGTACGGAAGGAATGACCTGCCAACGTGTCCGCCACGAGGAACCACAGCGCGACAACGAGTCCAGCGAGGAGTCCACCCGTCACGCCGTGGACAACCACTGCTTGTGCGGGTCGCCTCATCGTCCCGACCTCGCGAAAAGGGCCTGCTGACAACATGGCGACCGGGACAGCGACTGTCTACCGATGCGGCCGCCGCATTTCCACCGCGACTCGTTCAGCGTCGCGCATGACACGCAGGGTATTCAATCCCGCTACCTTTTTCACCTCAGCCTCGGTCCAGCCGCGCCGCAGCAGCTCGGCGAGCAGATCGGGCAGCTTGGAGACGTCTTCCAATCCCACCGGCACCTCGGTGATACCGTCGAAATCGGAGCCGACTCCGACGCAATCGACGCCACAGACCTGCCGGATGTGTTCGATGTGGTCGGCGACCTGCGCGAGCGTCGCGTGCGGCGCCCGCGCGTCCCATGCCTTCATCGAGTCCGCCCGGGTCGCCGAGTCGGCACCGGCCGCGCGCAGCACATCGAGCCGCGCGGTCACGCTGTCGCCGTACACCCGTACCGCTTCCGAGACAAACCCGGGATTGAAGTTCACCATGACGACGCCGCGATTCGCCGCCACCAGCTTGAGAATCGAGTCGGGGACGTTGCGCGCGTGATTCGTGAGCGCGCGCGCCGACGAGTGCGAAAAGATGACGGGCGCCTGGGATGTATGCAGCGCGTCGGACATCGTCTGGTCGTTGACGTGCGACAAATCCACGAGCATCCCGACTCGATTCATCTCCAGCACGACCTGCTTGCCGAAAGGCGAGAGCCCGCGCCGGGCGGTATCGGTGGACGCGGTCGCCCACTCGAGGCTGCGCCAGTGCGTCAGCGTCATGTAGCGCGTGCCGAGGCTGGAGAACATGCGCAGCGCGCCGAGCGAGTTCTCGATGGCGTGGCCGCCTTCGATCCCGATGAGACAGGAGATCTTGCCGGCGGCAAAGTTGCGCTGCACGTCGGCGGCGGTGTACGCCATCGCCATGCTGCGCGCATTGCTGGCGCAGAGGCGGCGAATGAGGTCGATCTGCTCGAGCGCATAGACGGCCGGGTGTGACCCGGAATCCATGGTCGTCGATGGCACGTACGCGGCCCAGAACTGCGCACCCACCGCCCCGCGGCGCAGGCGGGCGATGTCGGTCATCAGCTTCGGTTGGCTCACGGCGAGATTGACGGAATCCAGACCGCCGCGCTCGCGAATCGCGTCAGGGATGTCGTTGTGGCCGTCGATGAGAGGGACGGTGCGGAGGATGCGGATGGCTTGGGCTCTGTAATCCTGAGCTGAAAGATGGAACGATGGAATGATGGAAAGGACCACCATCATCACCGAAACCACCCGCCACGCCCACCTTCCATCATTCCATCTTTGCATCGTTCCCTCCATCATTCCCTCGCTTTCCGGTCCAAAAGCTAGATTACATCGTGCTCACGAGCAACGAAGCCAAAGTCAAAATCGCGCTCACGGTCAACGGCGACGCGACAGAAGTGGCATTCGCACCGCACAAGACGCTGCTCGAGGTGCTGCGCGAAGACCTGGGACTCACCGGCACGAAGCACGGCTGTGAGTTGGGCGAGTGCGGGACGTGCACGGTGCTCCTGGATGGAACGCCCGTGCTCTCCTGCCTGGTGCTCGGTCTCGCGTGCACGGGTCGCGCCGTGCGCACGGTCGAAGGAATGGCGCGTGGTGGAAAACTCCATCCCCTGCAGGAGACGTTCGCGGACCTGGGTGCGGCGCAGTGCGGCTACTGCACGCCCGCCTTTCTCCTCGCCGCCGAGGCGCTCCTCGAGGCGAATCCGCGACCGACACGCGACGAGATCAAGGACGCGCTCGCCGGTAACCTCTGCCGCTGCACCGGCTACATCAAGATCTATGAGGCCGTCGAGCTCGCCGCTGCTCGCATGGGACGCGTATGAGCGAATACCGCGTCATCGGTAAAGCCCTCCGGAAAGTCGACGCCGTCGCCAAGGTGACCGGTGCGACGCGCTTTGCCGACGATCTCTCGTTCCCCCGCATGCTGTACTGCAAGCTGCTGCGCAGCACCCAGCCGCACGCGCGCATCGTCTCGATCGATGTCACCGCGGCGCAGCGGCTGGCTGGCGTGCTGGCCGTCCTCGTCGGCCGGGATCTGCCGATTCCATTCGGCATTCTGCCCGTCTCGCAGGACGAGCATACGCTGTGCCTCGACAAAGTTCGCTTCATCGGCGATCCCGTGGCGGCGGTGGCGGCAACGACCGAAGAAACGGCGACCGCGGCGCTCGATCTCATCCAAGTGGTCTATGCGCCGCTCAAGTCGTTCGACTCCGCGGAGGAAGCTGTCGCGCATCCCGAGCCACAGATCCACGACTATGGCGACAGCGGCAACCTCCACAAACTCATCGACCTCGAGTTCGGCGACGCGGCGGCGGGAATTGCCGCGGCCGATTTGGTGCGGGAAGATCTTTTCTTCTTTGAGGGCAGCACGCATCTGCCGATGGAGCAGCACGCCGCCGTCGCGCAATGGTCCCCCGATGGCAAGCTGACGCTGTGGACGTCGACCCAGACGCCCCACTACGTCCACCGCGCGCTCGCCAAGGTCCTCGAGCTGCCGGCGGCGCGGGTTCGGGTGATCGCGACGCCCAACGGCGGCGGGTTCGGCGGCAAGAGCGATCCGTTCAACCACGAGATCGCGGTTGCCAAACTCGCGATGATCACGGGCCGGCCGGTGAAGATCACGCTGACGCGCGAGGAAGTCTTCTACTGCCATCGCGGGCGCCACCCGACGCTCATGTGGGTGCGGACCGGCGTGAAAAAGGACGGCGCGATCACGGGGATGCACTTCCGGTCGCTGCTCGACGGCGGCGCCTACGGCTCCTACGGCGTTGCGAGCACCTACTACACCGGCGCGCTCCAGACCGTCACGTACAACGTCCCGCGCTATCACTTCCAGGGTGCGCGGGCCTTTACGAATAAGGCCCCGTGCGGCCCCAAGCGGGGCCACGGCACGCCGCAGCCGCGCTTCGCCCTCGAAGTCCACCTCGACAAGATCGCCGAGCAGCTCGGCATCGACCCCGCCGAGCTGCGCCTCAAGACGCTCGTGCCACCCAACTCGCTCACCGCGAATTATCTGCGCGTCGGCTCGATGGGCCTGGGCGCATGCATCGCGAAGGTCGTCGAGGGGTCCGACTGGAAAGGGAAATTCCGCAAGCTGCCGCATGGGCGCGGAGTGGGACTCGCGTGTTCGAGCTACATCTCGGGCGCCGGGCTGCCGATCTACTGGAACAACATGCCGCACTCGGGCGTGCAGCTGAAATGCGACCGCTCGGGCGGCGTCACGGTGTTCTGCGGCTCGACCGAGATCGGGCAGGGGTCGGACTCGATCCTCGCCTACATCGTCGCCGAGGTACTGGGCATCGATCCCTTCGACATCGCCGTCGTCACCGCCGACACCGACCTCACGCCGGTCGACCTCGGCAGCTATTCGAGCCGCGTCACGCTCATGAGCGGCAACGCGGCGCTCCAGGCGGCCGAGCGCGCGCGCCAGATCCTCGCGGTCCACGCCGCAAAGAAGCTCGACGTGCCGCTCGAGCGGCTCACCTTCGCCGAGGGCCGTGTGTTCGACCGCAAGGATCGCACGCGCGGCATCACGTTCGCCGAAGCGGTGCAGTGCGCTGAAGCGGCCGAGGGCATGATCGGGACGGTGGGATCGTACACGCCGCCACCGAGCGCGGGACGGTACCGGGGCGCCGGAGTCGGCCCGTCGCCCGCCTATTCGTACAGCGCCTGTGTGGCGGCGGTGGATGTCGATCCGGAGACGGGCATCGTCCGCGTGCCGACGATCTGGATCGCGCACGATGTGGGGCGCTCGATCAACTCCGCTTCCGTCATCGGCCAGGTCGAGGGCTCGATCTACATGGGCCTCGGCGAAGCGCTGATGGAGGAGATGGCGTATCGCGGTAATCGCAACGTCGTGCACAAGATCCCATCGCTGCTCGAGTACAAGAGCCCCACGACGCTGGAGATGTGCGACGTCGTCACGTATCTGATCGAGGACCCCGACCCGAATGGTCCCTTCGGGGCGAAGGAAGTCGGCCAGGGGCCGCTGCTACCCGTGATGCCCGCGGTCGCGAATGCCGTCTATGACGCCGTTGGTGTGCGCGTGGATGAGGTGCCTATCACTCCCGAGAAGGTGCTCAAGGCACTGCGGTCCAAAGCGAAGGGGGAAGAGGGCCGGTTCGGACCGACGAGCTTCCCTGACATCTCATGGCCCGAGCCCACTCGCGTCCCGACGCCATGGGAGGGCGGCGACGGAAGAGCGACACCTGTTACAGCCGCCGCACCGGAACGACAGCACTGATGCGGCGATTCACGGCGCCGGCCCTCATCCTGAGCTCCTCCGCGGCCCTCACCGCGCAGGCGGTACGCGTCGACGTGCGCAACGCCGTCACGAATCTTCCGGTTCCGTACAGTACAATAGCACTCTTCCCTGGGGACGCGGTGCGGTTCACCAACGACTCAGGGGCGTTCTCGTTTGCCGAGCTCTCGAGCGGCCCGTATCGGTTGGTCGTTCGCTCCATCGGCTACGTGCCTTACGACACGACGATAACGGTCGCGGCCCAACCGATCGCGGTACATGTCGGACTGCAGGAATTGGCGATCGAGTTGCCCCCGGTCACGGTGGTAGGGCGAACCTGTCTCAACCCGGGACCTCCGATCCGTGATTCCGAGCCCCAACTGGCGGCCATCTTCGACCAGCTGCGGGAAAACGCGGCGCGCTACCGGCTCTTGTCCGACCAGTACCCCTTCTTGTATGCGCTCGAGCGGCGCGTTTGGGACGATCCGGCGCCGAAACACGGCGATACGCTTGTGGTCGATACACTCGAGCTCCGCAGCGATGTGCACCGGCCGTACAAGCCCGGTAATCTCGTTTCGATGCAACCGGGGACTCGCGGGCGAATGGAGCGCATCCTCCGGTTGCCCACGGTGATAGACCTCGCCGATCCGGCTTTTCACACAGCGCATTGTTTCACCTTCGCGGGTGTCGATACCATCGATGGGTCGCAAACCTGGCGGGTGGACTTCTACGCGGCCGAACGCTTACACGCGCCCGATGTCGCGGGCAGCGCCTGGCTGGACGCGGACACGTACCAACTGCGACAGCTGACGTTTCGCCTGACTCGCCCCGAACGAGTCCTCCCATCGATGCAAGATCTCGAGGCAACAGTCGTGTTCGGGGACCTGCTTCCTTCGGTAAGCGTGCCGGTACACATCGCTTCGAAATCCGAGGTTAAGGGACGCCGGCCGCTCGTCGGCCACGAGACGCAACGCTTGCTGCGCGTCAACTTTCTTAAGACTCCGCCTGGCCGTCCATAGTGCTCCGACTTCCGTCCTTCCGTTACCTGCAGCCGAAGTCTCTGGCAGAGGCAGTGGCGCTGAAAGCCGACGCCGGCCCCGATGGGATGTATGTCGCGGGCGGGACCGATCTCTACCCCAACATGAAGCGACGGCATCAAGAGCCGAAGACGGTCATCTCGCTGATGGGAATTCCGGATCTGCGAACGATGGAACGCGAGAAACTTGGAACGTGTGTCACCCTCAGCACCCTTTCCAACATTCCATCGTTCCAACATTCCGCCGTCGGCACCGCCGCCCGCCTGGTCTCCACTCCCCTGCTCCGCAACATGGGCACCCTCGGCGGCAACCTCTGCCTCGACACGCGCTGCAATTACTACAACCAGAGCTATGAATGGCGGAAGTCGATCGACTTCTGCATGAAGAAAGACGGGAAGATCTGCTGGGTGGCGCCGTCCTCGCCGCGCTGCTGGGCGGTCAGCTCATCCGACGTGGCGCCCGTGATGGTGGCGATCGGTGCGGAATATCGGTTGCTGGGACCACAGGGAGAGCGCGTCGTTCCCGCAGCCAGGTTCTATCACAACGACGGGATCAATTACCTCACCAAGCAGCCCGACGAGATCCTGGTGGATGTGCGTCTGCCCGCCCCAGATGGCTGGGATGCGGTCTACCACAAGCTGCGGCGCCGCGGCTCGTTCGATTTCCCCGTGCTTGGCGTCGCCGCCTGGGTACAGTGGAAGGGGAAGAACGTCGCCGCTGCGCGTATCGTGCTTGGTGGCGTGGCGAGTTATCCGCAGGAAGTGCCGGAAGCGGGCGCGGTGCTCATGGGAGCTCCGCTCTGCGACGAGTCCATCGCGGCCGCAGCCGAAGCGGCCTACCGACCGTCGAAGCCGATGGACAACACCGACTTTGATTTGTCGTGGCGCAAGCAGATGACGCGGGTATACGTGAAACGGGCCCTCGATGAGTTGAGGGCCCGTCACTAAGGACTAAGCGCTAGGCGTTCGCCGCGGGTGCTTTCGCGAGCGCTTCAATCTCGGCCGTAGCCTTTGCCAGGATCTCCGCGACGTCCTTGCGGGCGCCGTCGCTCTCTGCCTTCCAGGCGGTGCGATACACCGCTTTCACGAGCTGGCCGAGCGCGCGGTTTACCTCCGCCATCGAACCGCCGACCGTGCGCTCGACGGTCTCGGTTACGCGATCGAAGATCTCTTCGACGATGTCTTTGTGCTCTTCCAAAAAAGCCCGTCCTGTGTCGGTGATTTCGTAGACCTTCTTGCCTTCCACTTCGCGCGCGACGACAAGTCCTTCGTCCTCGAGCCACTGCAAGGTGGGATAGACGGTGCCCGGCGACGGCGAATAGCAGCCGTGCATCCGCTCTTCCAGCTCCTTCATGACCTCGTATCCATGACGGGGCTTATCCCGCAGGAGCTTCAGGATCACGTACTTCATGTCGCCCGCGCCAAACCATTGCCGGCGTCCTCCTCGAGCCCAGCCCCTCGGCATCCGGAAACCCCAGCCAAAGCCCTCCCATCCGAACTTGCCGCGCATCTCTGCCTCAGGTTAGATGTTACGTGACGATATTCCGATAAGATATATCTTGTCAAGACGCCATTTTCATCATGTGCGCCAAGTCACTATCCGACTTACGCTTGCAAGTTCGACGCCCGCCCGTACATTGAGGCCACGCCTGGAGCGGTCATTCCCCTAGTTGCCCCTACCCGCGCCCGTGAGAGGAGCAGCAATGGCAGTCGAAATCACCCCGCACCCACCATGGGTAGCGGATCTGGATGCGACGCTCGAGCCCAGCCGTCAGGCGATCCTCGACACGCCGGTCATCATCGACGCGTCCGAGAATCAGCTGGTCGACGGGCAGATCCAGAACTTCCTGGTCGGGTTCTATCCCATCATCCGCGACTTCCCGCAGTGGCTGCAGATGCTGCTGGATCGCTCCCCCACGATGGGTCGGGAGTTCTTCACCGACAACATCCGCGTCGAGCGCCGACATGACGCGATGTGGCGTGCCATGGGGGATGGCTTCAACGTGCACAAGAAGCGGTTCCAGGAACCGGAACCGATGATCCCGGAAGTGAAGAAGTTCCACGCCTACTTGACCGACATGTGCCGCAATGCCGAGTTCGGCCAGGCGGTCTCGGCAACGAACTATGCGGTCGAAGGAGTCGCACAGAAAATCTCGGAAAAAGCGTTGCGGGGGCTCGCGAAGAACGAGAAAATCGGGCCGCGCGGTCGCTGGTGGCTCGAGGAGCACGCCAAGTACGACGATGAGCATCCCATTCATGCGCTCGAGATCATCAAGGACTGCGTGAAGCGGGGCGACGGCGACACCCCCGAGAAGGTCACCCAGTCGGCATTGGAAAGTCTCAGCCTGATGAAGGTCTCTATGGAGGCGTCTTATCACGCGTGAGTAAAGCTCGTCGCATCTCGCCGACCCGAGGGACTGGGGCAAGCACGGCGGCAGGCAAGAGTCCGCCGCTGGACTTCCTGCAGGCGGCAGCCGACATCGTGGCTGCGCTCCCGGACGCTGTCGTCGTTACGGGCGCAAATCGGCGGGTTCTCGCGGCGAACGAGGCGGGCGCGGAGCTGCTGGGCTGGCACGTGGGTGAGGTCGTCGGCCAGGCGATCGCCGACAATTTATCGCCGAGCGAACGTTCCCACGTCGCGTCACGCGAAGACCGCGTCCTGGGCGGTGAGACTCAGCGTTACGAGACGCGGATTGTCAATCACCGCAGTGGTGAAGAGCGCGATGTGGCAGTCTCGAGCGGCCCCTTCCGGATGGACGGCGAAATCATCGGCACAGTCGCCACGCTGCGCGATATCACCGACTCCAAGCGTGCCGCAGACACGCTGGCCCGCTCCGAGGCCCGCTACCGGCACCTGGTGGAGTCCGCCTCCGACGCGATCGTCACGCTGGACGCCAACGGCCGCTTCACGACGGTGAACCACGCCGCGGAAAACATCTCAGGTTACAGGCGCGAGGAGCTCGTCGGTCAGTGGTTCGCGCCCATGCTCCCGGACGACGACCTGCCAAAGGCGCTCGGCCACTTCCAGCAGGCCCTGGCCGGCGAGACCGGCCTGTTCGAGTCGCAGTTCTACCGCAAGGACGGCGAAGTCCGCACCATCTCGATCACCTACTCGACGCCGCAGAAGGATGAGGAAGTGCTGTGCCTCATTCGCGACGTCACCGATCAGAAGATGCTGCAGGAACAGCTCATCCAATCGGAGAAAATGTCGGCGATCGGGCAGCTCGTCTCCGGCGTCGCGCACGAGCTCAATAACCCGCTCGCGGGCATCTCGGCGTTCGCCCAGCTGCTGCTGGCCGAAAAGCGGTTTCCCCCCGATCAGCGCACGGCGGCGGAAACGATCTACAGCGAGGCGCGCCGGGCCAGCCGCATCGTGCAGAACCTGCTGACGTTTGCGCGCCAGCACAAAGCCGAGAAGGTGCCGACCGCCATCAATCAGGTCCTCGACGACACGCTCGAGCTCCGGGGCTATGAGCTCCGCGTTCGCGGCATCGACGTGAGCCGGGAATACGACGAATCGCTGCCCGACACGATGGCCGACGCGCATCAGCTGCAGCAGGTGTTCCTGAACCTGATTACCAATGCCGAGCAGGCGATGGAGCAGAAGGAAGGCCACCATCATCGGCTCACCGTGCGCACGCGCCGCAGCGGCGACGCCATTCGGATCGAGGTCGAGGACACCGGCGCCGGCATTCCGGCCAATCTCATCGAACGGATCTTCAACCCCTTCTTCACGACCAAGCCGACCGGCTCAGGGACGGGTCTGGGGCTCTCGATCTCGCTGGGCATCGTGCGCGAGCATGAGGGGAAAATCTGGGCGGAGAATGCGCAGCAGGCCGGAGCCCGCTTTGTCGTCGAAGTACCACTGACCGAGGCGCGGGCGTCCGGCGAGCAGGCGGCCGCCACGCCCGTCCAACCGCTCGGCAGCGACAGCCTGCGCGTGCTCGTTGTGGATGATGAGGCATCGGTCCGCGTGTCGCTGCAGCGCTACCTCGCCGGCAAGGGCCACCAGGTAGAAACGACGGCCAGCGGCGAGGACGCGCTCGTTCGGCTCAAGGGATCGAAATACGACGCCGTCATCCTGGATATGCGCATGCCGGACCTGTCCGGCGAGCAGCTGTTGCGTCTCCAAGCCATTCGAGTTCGCTTCTTTCGACCAGGCACTACCGGCGGCGCGCCGCCGGGCATAATTCCCACCCTGAAGGGTGGGCTCGGCACAACATCATCCTGAAGGATTCCATGCGCCCGTTGCTCACCCTGCTGGTGTGGGGCAGCCTCGTGTCCCCGCTCGCCGCCCAGGAACCGTTCGACTTCTACTCCCGCGGCCCCTATCGCCCCGCCGTCCCGCGCCCCGAGGCGATCACCGGCTACACGGCCGGCGAGCACCACACCATGTACGCAGTGATGCAACACTATCTCGACACCTTGGTCGCCACCGCGGGCGATCGCGTGCGGATCGAGACGTGGGGCCGCACGACCGAGTATCGGCCGATTCGGGCGCTGATCATCTCCGATCCGGCAAACCTCGCCAAGCTCGATCAGATCCGGGCGGGTCTGGCGGAGCTGGCGGATCCACGCAAGACGTCGGCGGCGCGCGCCGCGGCGATCGCGGCGCAGAGCCCGGCCGTCGCGGTCTTCCAGTACTCCGTGCACGGCGACGAACCGGCGGGCTTCGAGGCCGCCATGCAGGTGGCCTATCAGCTCGCCGCGTCTGATGAGCCGCAGACCCTGGAGATCCTGAAGTCCGTGGTCGTGGTCCTCAACCCGTCGGCCAACCCCGATGGTCATGAGCGCTTCGCGGCCTGGTACAACTCTGTCGGCATCGGCGCCGACCACCCGTGGGCGTTCGAACAGAACGAGCCCTGGAGTATCACCGGTCGCTACAGCCACTACCGCTTCGACATGAACCGCGACCTGCTCGCGCAGAGCCAGCCCGAGGTGCAGGCGATGATGGACGGCATCCTGCGGTGGCGCCCCCAGGTGTTCGTCGACCATCACTCGACGACATCGTCGTTCTTTTTCCCCCCGGTCGCGCAGGCGGTGAACCTGAACCTGCCCGCGCAGGCGACCAAGTGGTTCGCGACGTATGGCCGCGGCAACGCGGCCGCGTTCGACCGTTACGGCTGGCAGTATTACGTAGGCGGGGTATTCGACTTTTTCTACGTCGGCTACTGGGACGAGTGGACCACGTTTCAGGGCGCCACCGGGATGACCTACGAAACCGACGGCGGGCCCGAATTCCGCAAGCGCCGTGACGACGGCAGTATCACGACCTTCCGCGACGGCATTTCACACCACTTCGTCGCGTCCCTGGCGACCCTCGAGACGACCGCGAAGAACCGGCAGAGCCGGCTGCAAGACTACTATGACTTCCGCCGCACGGCGCTGGTGGAAGCGGCCACCGATCGCATGAAACGCGTTGTGATCGTGCCGGGCAACGATCCGCAGTCGGCCGCGCATGTGGTCGGCTTGCTACTCCGGAACGGGATCGAGGTCACGCGCATGCGCCAATCACTGTCGTCACGCGTCGCGCACCCCTACATCAGCCCCGGCACGGCGGCGACGGTGAGAACTTTTCCCGCCGGCAGCTACGTGATCGACCTGAACCAGCCGCAGCGGCGTCTGGCCAAGGGCATGCTCGAGCAGCAGGCGAGCATGGAGCGCTCATTCGTCCAGCGGGAGATCGGGAAGTTTCAGCGCAACCGGCGGCGCGGCGAGGATACGGACAAGGAAGACTACGGCTTCTACGACATCACGGCGTGGTCGCTGCCACTGTCGTTCAATCTCGACGCGTATTGGACCGAAGATGCCGGCCCCACAGGCGGCGACGCGGTTACCGATTCGATCGTGCCGGCGCCCGCCGCGTCAGCGCGCGGTTCCAGTGCGTATGTCTTTATGAACGACCGGCCGGGCGCGGCTCGACTCGCGTTCGCGCTCGAAGCCGAAGGCTTCAAGCTCGCCGTCACGCGTCAACCCGTCCTCATCGGGGGTCGTACCTATCCCCGAGGCTCGTTCGTCGCGCGAACACAACGCAACCCCTCGAGTCTGCACGAGCGTATCGCGGCGTTGGGGCCTGCCAGGGGCGTGCCCGTTTTCCCGTTACAGACGGCCTTTCCCGACACGGGGGACGCCGGCATCGGTTCGGAAAACGTCACCGGACTGCACGCCCCCAAAGTCCTCGTGGCCGCCGGTGACGGCATTTCAGAGACGAGCTATGGCTGGCTGTGGTACTACCTCGCTCGTGAGCTCGATGTGGCGTTCACCCCCGTCCCGCTGCGCGCCATCGGGCGCATGGACGATCTGCAGAGCTTCAACGTGCTGATCATCCCGGACGGCTCGGGCGGCCGGATGCGCCGGGAGTTGGGCGACGATGGCGTCGCAAAACTCAAGGCGTGGGTGCGCTCGGGAGGCGTGCTCATCGGGTACGGCGGCGCAGGCGACCTCGCCGCGAACAAGGACGTGGAGTTGTCGAGCATCTCGAGCGTCGCGCCCGACAGCGCCGCGAAGGCCGACACCACGGCGGCGGGAGACGAGCCGCCCCTGGTCTCAAAAACCGCCGCACCCCGTGACCGGCCTGAATGGATACCGGGCGCGATCTTCCGGGCGACGCTGGACACCACCCACTGGCTGACGATGGGCTACGACCGCGACCGCATCCCGGTGTTCATCGATGGCGACACGTTCTGGCGGCCGTCCAAAGGGGGCGCCAACGCGGTCACGTTCAGCGACCCGGTGGATTCGTTGGTGCTCTCGGGGTTCACCTGGCCCGATAACACCGCCCGGTTGCTCAAGGGCACCACATGGGCCGCGGTGGAGAATCAGGGCAGTGGGCGGGTGGTGCTGTTTCTGAGCGACCCGTTGTTTCGGGCGTTCTGGAGGGGGCCGGCGAAGATGTTGACGAATGCGATTCTGATCGGACCGAACCGGTGAATACGGCGGCGGATAAAGCGGCGGCAGATAAAGCGGCGGCAAAGGCAGTTGCCGCCCCTCGCCGCCGCTCTTCTTCGCCGCCCTTCGCCGCCGCCTTTAAATGACCCGCGTCGTCCGAATCACGTGCCGAAGTCTGAAGAGGCTCGGCTCCTCGTGCATCCGCGGCGCCATGTGGAACTTGCGGCTCTCACGCTCCGGGACCTTCCACGTCACACTGACGTGTCTCTGCTTGCGCAGCACGTCGAGCGTGACGGACTCGCCCGGGTCATAGGAGCGAATGATCCGCATCGCCTGCATCGGTGAGGTCGGCTTACGTCCGCCGATCGAGACGATCACATCCCCGCCTTTCAAGGCGAGCGTCGAGTCTTCAGGCGCGCTGACGACGAGCACTCCCTCTCGCGTCCCGAAGTAATCGCCGAGGTCGGGGTTCAGCTCCACGAGCTCGATCCCGCCCCACGGACTGCCAAAGGCGAACTCGAAGTCATTCCCCGGCCCCACGCGCATCTTGGGCATCATATTCTCGAAGGCGCCCATCTCAGGCATTTCCATCTGGCCCGTCCAGGCGCTGCCGCCGAGATCCTCGGCCACGATCGTCGCCTTGCGGGCGTCGTTGCCGCGCCGGTACTCGACCTGCGTGGTGTCACCAGGCTCGAGCTGACGGGCGAGCTCGATCAACTTCATCCCCGGCCCGGAGTGTTCATCGTCCTCAGATTGCGCGCCGCCGAGAGCGGTGCCGTTGAAGCGCGTGATCACGTCACCGACCTTGAGACCCGCCTTCTCGGCCGGCCCGCCGGGCGTGATGCCCTCGACCCGCGCGCCGAGCTTGTCGCCGGCCGCGTCGGCCTTGGGGTCCACGATCACGCCGATGCGGCCGCGATTGTCGCTGAACGTATACACGCCGAACGGCCCGTCCCGGGTCTCCACGCGAACGCGCGGCCGGGGACGAGTGCTCGGCCGGCGCGGCGCATCCTGCGCCACCGACACGGCCGGCAACACGAGACCGACGGCGAGCGCAACCACAGTCCAATTGCGAATCATCCAGCTCTCCTCCAGGCTCTCAGAGCCCGACGTAGCGAGCACGCGTCGCGCGGGCGTTTACCAGCTCCCGCATCAGCCCGACGCGCTCCTGCCACAGTTTGACGAGTTCGGCGTCCTGTACGCTCTGTTGCTGCTGCGCCAGCGTGCCGTCGAGAATGGAAATGCGGTCTTCGAGCTCCGCCACGACCGCCGCCGCGTGACCGCTCAGAACGCGACCGTCGATATCGTATTGCTGCAGGGAATCTTCGAGCGTCGCCGACTGCTGTTTTGCCTGACTCAGCTCGGCGTAGAGCGTGCCCTGCTGCCCCGGCTGCACCAGCAGAACGGCGGTGATCGTGGCGGCGAGGGCGAGACTGCCGGTCCACGTTCCCCAGGTACGGCGGCGGCGGGAGCGCTCGACGCGGAGCGCCGCGTGTATGGCGGGCCAACGGTCGCGCGGGGGGCGCAGCGCAGGCAACGCCTTGAGCTGCGCGACGCGCTGGTACAACGCTTCCAGCTCCGCCTGACACTGAGCGCAGGTGGTGATGTGCCGGCGCGCCCACACCGACGCCTCACCTGCCCGCAGGGCTCCCAGATCTTCCATCGTGCAATGCATCATGCGTGCGCTCCTTCATCCAGCATCCGCCGCAACCGAGCGTGAGCTCGCGCCAGCTGCGACTTGGAAAAGCTCACCGATTTCCCCATCTGCTCCGCGATCTCCTCGTGCGTGTATCCCTCGACATCGTGCAGCCACACGACCGCGCGGGACGTGTCGGACAGATGCTCGAACGCGCGCTCGAGATCGAGGTTGGCGCCAATGTGCATCCCCGGCTTGCCCGGCTCGTCGTCCAGCGACTCCGTCTCCCGCACCTGATCGCGACGAATCCGCATCAATGCCTTGGTCGACGCGATACGGCGGATCCAGCCCCACAGATGACCTTCACCGCGGTACTGCTTGATGTTGCGGACGACCTCGAGAAACGTCTCTTGCAGCACGTCCTCCGCGTCCTCCGGCCGCCGCAACATGCGCCGCACGAGATTGTAGACAGGCGTCTCGAAGGCCCGAAACAGGGCTTCGAGCGCTGCTTCATCTCCGGCTTGCGCGCGGGCGACGAGGACGTCCGGAACGGCGAATGCCACGGTCATTGTCCGAAGAGTATGATGCCATAACTACGTGGAACGTCGCGACATGACCTAGGGAAAATCACGGTTCCTTAAAGTGTTGCGCCGTAGTAGCTTGCCGCATGCCCCAGCCCGACGTCCACCAATGGCTCCATCACTGGCAGGATGAAGCCGACGCGGCCTACCTCTACCTCGCTCTCGCCGGTCAGGAATCCGATCCGCACCGGAAGGACGTCTACATCAAGCTCGCTGGCGTCGAGGAGCGCCACGTGCAGATGTGGAGCAAGCTCCTCGCCGAGCACGGCCATACAGTAGATCAGGCGCGGCCGTCCGTGAACGCCAAGCTGCGGGCGTGGTTCGGCCGGCGCTTCGGCACGCGCTATCTGCTGCCGATGCTGCTGCGCGAAGAGGGCGAAGAGGTCAAGGGGTACCTCGACCTCCACAAGGGATCCAGCCTTCCCGCCGCGCGGGAAGTCTCGCTCCAGCTCGCCAAGGAATCGGCCGCCCACGCCGGGACGCTCGCGGATCTGGCCGGGAAGGGCGCCGAACCGTGGCACAAGACGGGATCAGGCGGCTTCCTGCGCAATGTGGTGTACGGCTTCAACGACGGGCTGACGGCGAACTTCGGGCTCGTGGCGGGCGTGATCGGCGCCGCCGTGCAGCCGCACGTGATCATGATCTCCGGCGTCGCCGGCATGATCGCCGACGCGTTGTCGATGGGCTCTTCCGGCTATCTGGCAGCGAAGAGTGAGCAGGAGGTGTGGGAGCACGAAATCGCGATGGAGAAGGAAGAGATTCGCCTGATGCCGGAGGTGGAACAGGAGGAGATGGCCCTCCAGTACGAGGCGAAAGGCGTCGATCCCCGGACGGCGCGCCGCATGGCCGAGGAAGTCATGCGCGATCCGCAGCGCGCGTTGGGCGAGCAGGTGCGCGACGAGCTGAAGATCGGCGAGGCGCACGCCACACCGTTCCGCGAGGGGTGGATCACCGGACTCGCGACGGCGGTCGGCGCGTTCATTCCGGTGGCGCCGTTCCTTTTTTTGCAGGGACGCGCCGCGATCTGGATGGCGTTCACGATCGCGATGTTGTCGCACTTCGGCGTGGGAGCCGCGCGCAGCTTCTTCACCGGCCGCGGCGTCATCCGCAGCGGGATCGACATGTTCGTGATTGGCGTTGGAGTCGCCGCTGTGGGATACCTGGTCGGCGGCCTGGTCGCCAAGGCGCTTTAGACGACGAGGTTGACGAGCCGGTCCTGCACGAACACCACTTTCTTCACCTTCTGCCCATCGACAAACTTCTTCACCGCCTCATCCGCAAGCACCCGCGCAAGCACGTCTTTCTCCGCCATGCCGCGCGGCACCATAAGGCGCGAGCGAAGTTTGCCGTTCACCTGGACGGCGATTTCGACATCGCCGGCCGAAGCGAGTCGCTCGTCGTAGGAGGGCCAGCGGGCTTCGAAGACGGAGGCGTCATGGCCCAACACCGACCACATCTCTTCAGCGATGTGCGGGCCGTACGGCGCGAGCATGATCACGAGAGGCTCGATCAGCTCCCTGCTCCCTGCTCCACGCTCCCGTAGTTCATTGACGTACTCCATCATCGCTGCGATCGCCGTGTTGTATTGCAGCGCTTCGGTATCGGCCGACACCTTCCGGATCGTGCGATGCAGCTTCTGCTCGAGCGCCGGCACAGGGGCGCTCTTGGCCTCAGCTGCTTCGTGCGCCAGCGCCCACACTTTCTCCAAGAACCGGCGCTGGCCCACGATCCCCGAATCGCGGAAGTCGCCGCCATCCTGGAAGGGCCCGAGGAACATCAAGTACATCCGGAACGCGTCGGCGCCCCACTGCTGGATATAGGTATCGGGAACGACGACGTTGCCGCGCGACTTGGACATCTTGGCGCCGTCCTTGATGATCAAGCCATGGGCGCGGAATTTCGGGTACGGGCTGTCGAAATGAAGATGCCCCAAGTCATGCAGCACGAGGCAGATGAATCGCGCATACAAGAGGTGCAGCACGGCGTGCTCATTCCCACCGATGTAGCTCGAGACGGGAAGCCACTTCTTGGTCCGGGCGGCGTCGAACGGCCGATCGTGGAATTCGGTCGACGGGTAGCGCAGATGGTACCACGCTGAATCGAGGAACGTATCCGAGACGTCCGTCTCGCGACGCGCCTGGCCGCCGCACTCGGGGCATTTCACGAAGTACCACTCTTCATGCCGGGCGAGCGGGCTGACCCCGGTGTCGTCGGGGCGAAAATCCTCGATGAGCGGCAGCTCGACCGGCAGGTCCTTCTCGGGCACCGGCACGACGCCGCACTGCTCGCAATAGATGATGGGGATGGGCGGACCCCAGTACCGCTGCCGCGAGATGCACCAGTCGTGCAGCCGGTACTGGACGCGGGGCGTGGCGAGCCCGCGCCCACTGAGCCAGGCCACGATCTTGCGGGCCCCTTCGAGACATGGTGCCCCGTCGAACGCCCCGGAGTTTATCAGCACGCCGTTTTCGGACACGCTCGGCAGCGTTTCTCCTTCGACGGCCACGACCTGGCGAATCGGGAGCTTGAACTGCGTCGCGAACTCGAAGTCCCGCTTGTCGTGCGCGGGAACGGCCATGATCGCGCCGGTGCCGTACTCCATGAGGACGTAGTCGGCGATCCAGATCGGGATCGCTTCTCCCGTCGCCGGGTTGCGGGCGTAGGAGCCGATGAACACGCCGGTCTTCGTCTTGTCACCCACGCGCCGCGATACGATGTCCTTGGACTGCACGTCGCGCTGGTATGCCTTGACGGCCGAGCGCTGTTCGACGGCGGTCAGCTCGTCCACGAGCGGGTGCTCGGGCGCCAGGACCAGATAGGTCGCGCCGAACACCGTGTCGGGCCGGGTCGTGAAGACCGTGATCTTCTTGCCGCTCGGCGTCTCGAAGATGAGCTCGGCCCCTTCGCTCCGGCCGATCCAGTTCCGCTGAAGCAGGACCGTGGAGGAGGACCAGTCGAGGTTGTGCTGGTTGTCGAGGAGTCGCTCGGCGAAATTGGTGATTCGGAAAAACCATTGGTCGAGGAAGCGTTGCTCGACCGGCGTGTCGCAACGCTCGCAGCGCCCGTCGATGACCTGCTCATTCGCGAGGACCGTCTTGTCCTTGGGGCACCAATTCACCGCCGCGCGCTTCTTGTAAGCGAGCCCCGCCTTGAAAAGCTGTAAGAAGAGCCACTGCGTCCATTTTTAGTAGGCGGGATCGGTGGTCGAAAGCTCGTGGCGCCAGTCGTACATGCCGCCGAACCGGCGGAGCTGGCGGCGGAACGTGGCGATGTTCTGGGGGATCAGCTTGGCGGGATTCGTGCCGATGGTGAGCGCGTAGTTCTCGGAATGGATCCCAAAGGCGTCGAACCCCATCGGCTCGAAGACGTCGTAGCCCTGGAGCCGCTTGAACCGGCCGTAGATGTCGGCGCCGGTGAATGCGAACATGTTGCCGACGTGCAATCCCTCGGCCGAGGGATAGGGGAACATCATGAGGTTGTAGAACGGCCGCGCGGCCCGGTCGAGGTCGGGCTCGTTGGTGTGGCGCTCGGCCCACCGCGCTTGCCACTTTGCCTCGAGCGATGCCGGATCGTAGCTTGGGATGTCTCGCATACGGTGGTAAAACTAAACCCGAATGGCCATCAAGTCACAGCAACTGCGGCAGAGTTTTCTGATTTCCGGGGCCGGCGCCGCGGTCCTCCTTGTCGTTTTCGTCGCCTGGATCACGAGCAACCGCGTCGGTCGTGTTCTCGAGCAGCAGGCCGACGTGCGCGGGCGCGATGACGCCACCCGGGTCGCGGCCATCGTCACGCAGTATCTGAAAGAACGCCGCCACGAGGCGATGGCGCTCGCGAGCGAACCGCAGCTCATCACGGCAGTTCGGGACGCCGGACAATCGGCCGTGACCCGCGGTCTGGACCGCACGGCCATTCCCGACCTGGAGCGCGCGTTCAACGCCACCCGCCAGCTCGGGGGCGACCCCGTCCTGGCGGCCTATCTCCGCGCCTATCCCGCCACCTCCGATTTCGTGGAAATCTTCGTGACGGAGAGCCATGGGTTGAACGTCCTCGCGTCCGACCGTCCGTCGGACTTCGTGCAGAGGGACGAGACCTGGTGGCAGCGCGCGATCTCGGAAGGGGTGTACGAAGGCGGCGCCCGGTTCGACTCGTCTGCCGGCACCGCATCCCTCGAGTTCGACGTCGCCATCCGGGCGTCCCAGTCCCAGCGGCCGGTTGGCGTGCTCAAGGCAGTCTTTGCGCTGGACCGGCTGACGGCGCTGCTCGGCACGGAGGACCTGGCCGACCGTGCGTACCTCCAGATCGTGGACAGCCGCGGCAACGTGCTGGTTGCGAAGGACGAAGCGCTGCTGCTGCAGAGCCTTCCCGACAAAGACCGGGTTCCGCTCGGTGCCCAGGTCGCGACCGCGCACATCACCACGGTCCGGGGCGAGGACGAGCTGGTCGCCTCCGTCCCCGCGAATCGGGGTCAGTGGTGGGTGCTGTACCGGGAGCCTGCGGCAACGGCATTCGCGACGGCGCGCAGCACGCAACGGGCAGTCTGGCTCGGCGCGCTGCTGGTCGCGGCGGTCGCGGTCGGCGCGCTTTTCTGGCTGTCACAGCGTCTCGGCCGGCTGGTTACCGAGCCGGTGCGGGCCGCCGGAGCGATCGCCAGCCGTGTCGCGGGCGGGGACCTCTCGGTGACGGTCACGACGCAGCGCGCCGAAGCGAGCGAGGTCGCGGATCTGCTGTCGTCCGTGCACTCGATGGTGGTGGCGCTGCGCCGGCTCGTCGGTGCAATCCGCGCCGCGGCCGACGAGGCCGCGGCGATGGCGACGGAGATCTCCGCCTCCACGGAGGAGATGAGTGCCTCCACTCAGGAGATGGCCTCGACGTCGCAGGATCTCTCGCGGCGCGCGGGCGAGCAGGCACAGCTGGTCCGTGCGGCGGCCGATGACGCGGCGCGCATTCTCCAGATCGCCGCGAAGCTCGCGCAAGGGGCCGAGGAAGCGGCGCGCCGCAACGCCGATCTCTCGGCGCTGGCCCGGCGGCACAAGGACGGCTTGGACCAGAGCACGGTGCGTCTCGCCAAGCTCGCCGACGAAGTCGCCAAAGGCGCGGAGGAGGCGGAGGTGTTGACGCAGGCGACCGCCAGGATTCAGACGTTTGTGGCCCAGACGAAGGCGGTGGCAACGCAGACGAACATGCTGGCGCTCAATGCGGCGATTGAGGCGGCGCGCGCCGGCCCGCAGGGACGCGGATTCGCGGTCGTCGCCGACGAGGTGCGCAAGCTCGCGTCGGTGGCCGCGGCGGCCGCCGGTGAGACCGCCGACACCGTGCGCGGCGTCCTGGTGCGCGTGCAGGCGACCCGTGACCGGCTGGTGCGGCTGGCCGAAGGGGGCGCCGCCGTCCGCGAAGCCTCGCAGACCGCGGCGCAGGGTCTGGCAATGGTCGCGAGCGAAGCCGATGCCAACGACGTCTGGAGCCGCGAGATCGCCCAGTCGGCCGGCGAGCTGCGCTCGCTTGTCGAGGAGATTGCGAACCGGCTGACGACGGTGGCGGGCCAGACCGATACGCTCCTCGCGTCCGCTGAAGAGCTGGCCGCTTCGGGCGAGGAGCAAAGCGCGTCGACGGAGGAGATCGCGTCGTCGGCCAATCAACTCGCCGAAGCGGCGGACCGGCTCACGGGCGCCGTGAAGTCGTTCCGATTGTTGGCGGACGAGGTCCAGCAGGCCGCCGACTAAGCGTCGGCCTCAAACACCACACTGCAGCACGTCACGCCACCTTCGGCTTTGGCGAGCTCCGTGCAGGGGACGGGGACGACACGCACCCCGGCGCGGTCCAGACGTTCGGCTGTCTCTGGATGATGCGTTGGATAGATGACCGCCGTCCCGATCCGCAGGGCATTGGCGCCGGCGGGTTCCGACGGGGCAACGGTCATTATCTCGAGGGACGCGAAGCACTCCGGACTCACCCAGCGGTCATTGATTAGCAGCAGATTATCCGCCGCCTGCGTCACTGCGCTCTTCAGATGGAGACAGCCGGTCACCGGAACGGGGATCACTTCATAGCCCCACACGCTAAGGTGCGTGTCGAGCTGGGCAATCCCCTCGTGGTTCGTGCGTGACGACAGACCGACATAAATCTTTCGTCCCACGGCCATCACATCCCCGCCATCGAGCGTGCCGGGCGGCTGGATCCGTTGCAGCGACTGTACGCGCTCAAGACCCTGGCCTATCCTCGACAAAGACTGCGTCCGGCAGCGTCGGTTCTTCCGGCGCCCGGATAACCCGAGCGCCAAGCGAGCGCAGCGCCGCCTCGTAACGCTCGTGGTCGGCGATCGCCTTGGCGACATCGATGGGATCGCGCGGGAGGTTTTCTTCTCGTCCCCTCAAAAGGAGTGCGCGCTTGTCATCCTGAGCGGAGCGCGCGGAACGCGCGCGAAGCGAAGGACCTGCTTTGAGGACCGCTAATCTCCGAAGTTCGCCAGCCGGACGTCGAGCACGTCCGGCAATCCCTGCAGCTTGTCGAGCACCCCGTTGGTCAGCGCCTGATCGACGTTGATCGCGGCCAGCGCATCGCTCGGTCCCTGCCCTGCACCGCCCTGCGGCGCGCGGCGGGCCTGGTGATAGCTCGCGATGTTGATGCCGGCGCTCCCAAGCGCCGAGCCGACGCGTCCGATCACGCCGGGGACGTCGCGGTTGCGGATCACCAGCATCCAGCCGTCAGGCACCACGTCCACGTGATAATCGTCGATGCGTATCACCCGCCCGTGACTGTCCCCGATGAGCGCGCCGGTAACCCGCACGCGGCCGCGCGCCGTGTCGACCTTGACGCCGATCGACGTCTCGAACCCGCTTTCCGGCGCGCCCGTCCGCGTGCCGAGCTTGATGCCTTTCTCTTCTGCCAGCACCTGTGCATTCACCAGGCTCACTGGGCCGGCGTTCATCGCCGCGAGCAGGCCCTCGAGCGCCGACACGAGCACCGGCCGCTGCGCCGCTTCTTCCTTTCCTCCATAAGCGACTTCGACCGCTTTCACCGGTCCTTCCGCGAGCGCGAGCGCCAGCCGGCCCAACCGGCGCGCGAGATCGAGCATCGGCGCCAGCCGCCGGAGCAGGTCGCCGCCCATCCCAGGCACGTTGATCGCGAACGAGAGATCGCCGGCCACCAGCGCCTCGCGCACGGCGTTGCAGATCTCCGTCGCCACGCGCTCCTGGGCCTCGGCGGTCGAGGCTGCGAGGTGGGGCGTCAGGATGACGCGATCGAGCGACCGCAGTGGCGAGTCCGCGGGGAGTGGCTCGACCGCGAAGACATCGATGGCCGCTCCGCCGATGCGCCGCTCCTTGATCGCCTCGGCGAGCGCCGTTTCATCCACCAGCTCACCGCGTGCCGTGTTGATCAGCACCGCGGTCGGCTTCATCAGCTTCAGGCTGGCCGCGTCGATGAGGTGATGAGTCTGGTCGGTGAGCGCGACGTGCAACGTGACGACGTCGGCCGCGCGCAGCAGCGCTTCCAGGGACAGCAAGCGGACGTGCAGCTCACCGGCGCGCTCGGGCAGCAGGTAGGGATCGTGGCCGACGACCTGCATGCCGAACGCGCGTGCCAGCTGCGCGACGTGCCCGCCGATCCGGCCCAGGCCGACCACGCCCATGGTCTTGCCGCGGAGCTCAGTGCCTTCGAAGCGCTTGCGATCCCATTCACCGCGCCGCATCGCCGCGGCGGCATCCGGGATACGCCGCACCAGCGCCAACAACAGCCACATCGCATGCTCGCCCGCGCTGACGGTGTTGGCGCCGGGCGTGTTCATCACGGCGATGCCGCGCCGTGTCGCCGCCGGCACGTCGATCGTGTCCACACCGGTGCCCGCGCGCGCGACCACGCGCAGGTGCGGCGCGTGCGCCATGAGGGCGGCGGTGACACGGGTCTCGCTGCGCACGATGAGGGCGTGCGCGCCGGCGATCGCCTTGTCCAGCTCCGCCGGCTTCCCGGCGACGTCGACGACTTCGATATCGGGCGTTTGGGAGAGCAAGTCGACGCCGCTTTTCGCCACACGATCGGCCACGACGACGCGCCACGTCATTCCAATGCCCGGCCGATCAGCGGCAGCAGCTCATCAAGCGCCGCGACGGTGTGATCGCCCATGTGGCCGATGCGAATCGTCGAGTCCTTGAGGGCGCCGTAGCCCGCGCCGATCGTCCATCCCTGCTGCTTCAGCGCCCCGACGACGTCCTTAGAGTGCTTCCCTTCGGGCAGCCGCAGGCACGAGACGGTCCAGCTGTGGCGGCCCTCGCGCGGCAGGAACTTCACGCCGTGCTCGGCGCTCCACGCCTCGACACGCCGCCGCATGGCGTCATGCCGCTTCCACCGGGCCTCGATCCCACCTTCGCGCTCGATCCGCGCGAGCTGCACTTCGAGCGCGTACAGCAGCGAGACCGCGGGCGTGTTCGTCGGCTGGAATTTCGTCGTCGCCGTCAGGAAGCTGATCAGGTCGAAGTAGGCGCCGCGTTCCTCGAGTGTCTTGGCGCGACTCACCATCCGCTCCGACGCGACGCCGAGCGCTAGCCCCGGCGGCAGCGCCAGCGCTTTCTGCGAGCCCGTGAACGCGTAGTCGAGCTTCCAGGCGTCGGTTTCCACCGGCGAGCCCACCATCGACGTCACGCAGTCGACCAGCAGCAGCACGTCGTCGAATTCCTGGACCACCTCGGAGTATCCGGCGACGTCCTGGAGCACGCCGGTCGACGTCTCGGAATGCACGCAGGTCACCGCATCCACGGGCGTGCGCTTGAGCGCATCACGCAGCATGTCGGGCTCGACGGCCGCGCCGAGCGGTACGTCGAGCCGGATGCACTCTTTGCCGCAGGCGCCCACGATCCCTGCGAACCGCTCGCTAAAAGCGCCGTTGACGAGCGACAGCGCGCGCCGCCGCACGCCGTTGCGGACCGCCATCTCCATGAAGCCCGTCGCCGAATTCGTGCCGACGAAAACCGGCCGCGCCGTACGACACACCGCGCCGAGCTTGGGCGCGACGGTCTGGAGCAGCTTCTCCATCGCGGACGAGCGATGCCCGATCATCGGCCGGATCATCGCTTCGAGGACTTCGGGGTGGACGTCGGTCGGGCCCGGCAGGAAGAACTTGCCGAACGTGGGCACGGCGACAGCGTGGGTCGGAACCGATGCGGTGGATGTCATGCGCTGGCTCGCTCGAGCTCTTCGACGAGCCCGCCCATCACCACTTCGCTGGTCTTCACGAGCCGCACGCCCTCCTCACCCCACTCCTTGAGCAGGTGCTCGGCGACGTCCCGATCGATCGGCTTCATGGCGTCCACCACCGCGAAGAGACGCACCTGCGGCCGATGCTGGAGCAGGCCTTCGATCGCGTACTTGTCGCACACGTCGAGCGCCACGCCGTACAGCACGATGTCGTGCGGGTTCAGCGCATCGAGGACGGGAAGAACATTGGGATTGGAGAAGACGTCGAAACGGTGCTTATGGAAGAGGATGTCGCCGCGATGATTGCGAACGCGCGCGGTGAGCGCCGCAGCATCCTGCGGGTCCGGCTCGATCACGAGGGGGTCCCGCAGGGTGGTCTCCGCGATCTTCCGCTGGCCCGGCGTTCCCCGCAGGCAGTGGGGCGGAAAGGTGGCCTTCCAATCGGGGTTGGCGGAGATCTCGGGATGCTCCTGGACGTGGTCGTCGGCACTGGCCACGATGCGGATGGCGTGTCCGTGCGCAAAGTCCGTGAGCTTGCGGAGATTGGGAATCAGCTGCTCGGCATCCGGCACGTACAGCTTGCCGTCCGCCTTCATGAAATCGTACTGGGTGTCAACGTCCCAGAAGATAACGCGAGATGTAGGCATGGGACGGGAAATCTAGATCGGGCTAAAGCGTCAGCGCTACGGCCACCTCGTCACAGGCGTGCTGCCGCGGGCAGCGCGCGCAGTCGGCCCAGACTTTGAGGGGGAACTGCTCCTTCTCCGCGACACGGAAACCCAGACGTATGAAGAACAGGGGTTTGCGCGTCAGGCCGAATACCTCGGTCAGGCCCAGTGCGCGCGCGTCCACGAGCAGCGCCTCGACGAGCGCCTTCCCCACGCCCCGCCCCTGCTGGTCGTCACGCACCGCTAGCCCAGCGATTTCCGCGAGCCCGGTGCTGTAGACCTTGAGGCTGCCGGTACCGACCAGGCTGCCGTCCGGCGTCTCGGCGACGACGTACTCCTTGATGTGCCGGCACAGGTCGTAGTTGGAGCGCGGCAGCAGATCGCCGGTCGCTACGAACGGCGCCATCAGCACTTCCATCGCCGCGACATCGGCGAGCGTGGCCGGGCGGAGCTTCGTCGCGGTCCCGACAGACAGGCTGGTCAAGCGAGCACCTCTTCGAGAATGGTGACGCCGCGCGCGAGTTCCTCCCGCGTCACCGTAAGCGGCGGAACGAGGCGAATTACCGTGGGGCTGGCCGTGAGCACCAGCAGATGGCGCTCGCGCGCAGCGGCGACCACCGGCGCCGCGACCTCGTTGAGCTCGAGCCCCCACATCAGCCCGCGCCCACGCGCCTCGCGCGCGCGCGGGCTGGCTGCGGCGAGCTGGCTCAACCGTTGGCCGAACCATTCGCCCTTGGCGCGCACCGCGGCGAGAAAATCGGGCTCGGCGATCGCGCGCACGACATCGAGCGCCACACTCGCCACGAAGGGTCCGCCACCGAACGTCGTGGCGTGGTCGCCGGGCGCGAGTGCCGCAGCGATCGCGTCATTGACGAGGATCGCCCCCATCGGCAGGCCGCCCCCGAGCGGCTTCGCCAGCGTGTACATGTCGGGGACCACGCCCGATGCCTCGGAGGCAAACAAGGTCCCCGTGCGGCCGAGGCCGCACTGCACTTCGTCGAAGATCAATGCGGTGCCCGTTTCACTGCACCGATTCCGTAAGAAGACCAGAAACTCATCCGCGACGGGGCGCACTCCCCCTTCGCCCTGCACCGGCTCGATGATGACGGCGGCCGTGCGCTCGGGCGTGATGGTGCGCTCCGCGGCCTCAACGTCGCCGAGCGGAATGATGTGCACGTCCGCGAGCAGCGGCTCGAAGGGGCGGCGGTAGTCGGGCCGATCGGTTGCGGCGAGCGAGGCGAACAGCCGGCCATGGAACGAAC
>WNGR01000494.1_pt1 | contig 85439 bp, 77 predicted proteins | sample 5407581 | NCBI WGS metagenome assembly WNGR01 (sample SAMN13153383, study PRJNA577476) | soil metagenome | isolation source: 80 cm soil or saprolite under Garry oak tree replicate 2 | place: USA:California | collected 2016-06-15
AACTACCTCTACCTGGCCTGGGAGCGGACGAACGTCCTCGGCTCGGCGAACATGGACTTCGAGATCAACCAGAAGACGCAGCCGAACCTGACCACCACCGGGCCGAAGACGCTCAACCGCACCGCCGGCGACCTGCTGATCACGTTCGACTTCGGCGGCAGCGGCAGCCCGGTGCTCGGCCTGCTCAAGTGGGTCACCACCGGCGCGACCAGCCAGTGCTTCGCCGCCAACGCGCTGCCATGTTGGGGCAACCGGGTCAACCTCAGCGCCGCCGGCGAGGCCGAGGGTGTGGTCAATTCGGTCACCGTCACCGACCCGATCGCCAACGTCAGCCTGCCCGCGGGGACCTTCGGTGAAGCAGCGGTCAACCTGACCGCAGCCGGTGTCTTCCCGCCAGGAACCTGCACCGCCTTCGGCAGCACGTTCCTCAAGAGCCGCTCGTCCGCGTCCTTCCCGGCCGAGGTGAAGGACTTCGTTGCACCGCAGCCGGTCAACATCAGCAACTGCGGCACGATCGTTGTCAAAAAGGTGACGGAGAACGGCAATGCCACGTTCGGTTACACGACGACCGGTGGTCTGAGCCCGTCGACGTTCACGCTCCAGGGTGGCGACACCAAGACGTACGGCCCGGGCACGGTGCTGCCCGGTACCTACACGGTCACCGAGGACAGCCCGCTGCCCAGCGGATGGACGTTCAAGAGCCTGACCTGCACCACGGGCGGCGCGACGAACGGCCAGGTCGCAACGATCACGATGACACCAGGCGCGACGATCACCTGCACGTACACCAACCACACCAAGGTGAGCCCGTCGATCACCACCCTGCTGTCCGCGAGCACCGTCAACATCGGTGATCCGGTGCACGACTCGGCCACGCTGACGGGCGCGACCAGCGACGCCGGCGGGACAGTCACCTATTCGGCCTACGCCGGCGCGAACACCTGCACCGGAACCGACCTGCTCAACAGCACGAAGACCGTCACCAACGGCATCGTGCCCGACTCCGATCCGATCTCCTTCAACACGGCTGGCACCTACAGCTTCCAGGCCGTATACAGCGGCGATGCCAACAACAACGGCGCGAGCAGCGTCTGCAGCACCGAACAACTACTGGTCAAGGCCAACCCGTCGATCACCACCACCCTGTCCGCGAGCACCGTCAACATCGGTGATTCGATGCACGACTCGGCCACGCTGACGGGCGCGACCAGCGACGCCGGCGGGACAGTCACCTATTCGGCCTACGCCGGCGCGAACACCTGCACCGGCACCGACCTGCTCAACAGCACGAAGACCGTCACCAACGGCATCGTGCCCGACTCCGATCCGATCTCCTTCAACACGGCTGGCACCTACAGCTTCCAGGCCGTCTATAGCGGCGACAGCAACAACAACGGCGCGAGCAGCGTCTGCAGCACCGAACAACTGCTGGTCAAGGCCAGCCCGTCGATCACCACCACGCTGTCGGCGACGAGCGTCGACGTCGGCTCAACGGTGCACGACTCGGCGGCCCTGAGCGGTGCGACCAGTGACGCCGGCGGCACCGTGACCTACACCGTGTACACCAACAACACCTGCACCGCGGACGCCCGCGATGCCGGGACCGTGACGGTTACCAACGGCGTCGTTTCGGATTCCAACGCGCTGGCATTCAACACCGCTGGCACGTTCTACTGGCAGGCCGTCTACAGCGGTGACACCAACAACAACGGCGCGACGAGCGTCTGCACTGACGAGACGCTAGTCGTCAACAAGCTCCAGCCGAGCGTGACCACCGCGCAGAACCTGATCCCGAACGACGACTTCACCCTGTCCGGAGCCTTCGGCACCCCCGGTGGAACGATCACGTTCAACCTCTACGCCCCCAGCGACGCAACATGCTCGGGCACACCTGCGCTGACCCAGACGGTCAACGTCAACGGAAACGGCACCTACTCGACAACCAACACGACCTTCATCGCGAGCACCGAAGGAACCTGGCGCTGGGAGTCGACCTACAGCGGCGACGGCAACAACCATCCCGTCACATCCAGCTGCGGCACCGAGCGGTTCACCATCGCCAACAGCTGACAGGAGGAAGACCGTCAACCACTGAATGAAAGGAACGAGGAAGGGGCCGACCGGCGTTCGCTGGCCGGCCCCTTTCGCGCGGACTGACCACTCGACGGCCTACTCGATAGTCTCAGTTCCAGTCTCATTCGCCGACGTCCGGCACCGTCCGCTGAAGCTCACCACGGGCACGAACCCCAGCAGCTACCGAGCCGCAGACCCGCCCGGACGCCGCCGTGTAGAACTCGAAAGAGCGTGTGAGCTGCAAACCCCCGTGGGTTCACAATTCCACCGCTATCGCCCAGGTCGCATTGTCGTCGACCCGGCTCTCTCGCACTTAGTGTCAGTCTTGTTCCCGATTCGCCGACTCGATGGCCCCGAGTCGCTCGACGCTGCCAGTGCGAATGGGGCGTCGACGTCGATTCCAAGATTGATCGGGAACTTGCTAGCTACCCGGGAAAGATAATGGTGAACACGCTAAGCGTGTTGCTCGGTTCCGGCGTTCGCTCTAGCGGACGTATTCAGGCGCGTGCGACGATATGCTACGGAGGATCCCGCTCGCTGGAAGTGAAGCGTGCGAGCATCTGGCGCGGCGCGTAGGGCGTTAGTAGCCTAGAGTCCAGCATGTCGCGGGGGAGGCGTGGTGCATGGTGTCTGTCGTGGCGGGCATTCCGAGCGATTTCACTGCCAGTGCGGCCGATACAACGGCGACGCAGGTGTGGACACTGATAGTCGCTGGCCTGGCGGTCGTCGCGACTCTTGTTAGTGCCTACCTCCTTCGCCGCACTGGCAGGGGAACTGTTAGTGCTGCGCAGCGGGCGGCCGATGCTAGCGAGCGGAGCGCCAGGGCAGCTCAGGAGGCGGTAGGCGTAAACCGCGAGACAGCCGCTGGTGTTGCAAGGCGTGCGGAAGATGGCGCCCTAGCTGCGCGGTACCAGGACGCCGCCACACAACTTGGGCACGACAAGGCGCCGGTTCGGCTGGCCGGCGTTTATGCGATGGCGCGGCTAGCAGATGACTGGTCGGCACAGCGTCAGGTGTGCGTCGATGTTCTGTGCGCTTACCTGAGAATGCCTTGGCCATCGGAAGGCGACGCAGTGCGCAGCAGCGATGGTAAGGTCCGCGAGGCTATTCTTTCGGTGACAAGTAGTCATCTTCGAGGGGATCGCGACGTTCCAGATTGGAAGACGCTCAACTTCGACTTTAGTGGTGCTGTCTTTAGATCCATCCGACTATACAACATCGCGTTTGCTTCCGTTTCAAACTTTACTGGCGCGCGGTTCGAAGGAATGAATACATTCGAACGCTGTACCTTCCTTCAGGGTGCGAACTTCGATCATTGCAGCATCGAGGGGAGACTCTTTCTGGACGACATCGCGGTCGCAGGTAACCAAATGGTCTCCAAAGGAGGCGAATTGCTGTGCTTCACGCTCGATAAAGCGCACGTAGGTGAGTATGGCGAGTTGATAATTAGGCCGGCGGCAATTACTGAATCCGGCCAGATATTTGGCTACGATACCCGAGTGGACGGCCTGCTGTGCATCGATTCGCGGGAGATGAGGGCGCCTTGCGGAACAATTATATTCAACGGCTTCAAGCTGGGCGCAGCGTCCAAACTTATGATCAATAAAGCCCCAACGCCGCACAGGGGATTTAATCCAGCGGCGAAGTTTGTATACCCCAGAATTTCCTTCATCTATCCTGATGTAGAGAGAGGTGCATCGGTTGAGTTGGATGAAGCTCTCGTCAAGTCGGGAAGCATTACAGGGATCAAAGCCCAGGCTCGCAGAGAGGACGAATAGGCGCGCATCACAGGCTCGGCTCGGCCTGGTCTCCGAGAGCACCACGACGACTGTTAAGACCAACTCTAGATGCTAATACTTTGTCGATGATAATTGGAGCAAGCCGCTCCGTGATGGCAGACATGCTCGCCGTTCCTGTTGGCCGTTTGCGCCGCCCGCCCACGAGAAGGCTCTTTACGGCATCGACATCAGCAAGGGCGACTTCGTAGTGGGCGGGCTGACCCCGGTGATTGTCGACATGGTCGGGGATGCGTGGCTGGGCATCAACCAGACGCTGATCAAAGTCACGCCGCCGGAGACATGACCTACATGTCGCTGCCCGACGTTTGCATCCCCGCGCCGGACACAAGTCTTCCGCACCGCCCAGCAGGGCGGCCGTGTCGGTGTCGCCGGAGAAGTTCGCCGCAATCCAAAACCTGCCACTCGACAGCACGGAAACGTCGTCGTGGCACGGATGTTCGCCACCGAATTGCAGGGCGTCGACGCCAGCGCCGGCACGGCATCTGCAATTCCGCTGTCTGCCGGCACAGCGCTCGCTGGACTCGGGCACGACCTGGCCGGCGACGGCTCGACACCGATCGTCGCCGCGCTGTACACCTCCTCCGCCAAGCACGAGCTGGGCCAGTACGTCGACTGGGTCTGGAGCATCTACCACGGGTGCGCCACATACGCCGTCAGCATGAGCGTCGGCGAGGTCGCCTCGGGACCGGGCTGAGTGGCAACGGAACCAGCAACTCGGCCGAACAGGTATTCGACATCCAGGGTCTCAATTTGGGGCTCAGTTCGCCCCAGTTCGGCGCCGTCCGGCGCGGTCCACGTATGCACGCCAGTTCGGCATCGCCGCGCCTCCGGACACGTCCGAACGGGCCGGAGTCGAATTGGAAATCGTGTTGGGGGCAACCCCTCAGGGGTTCAAATCCCCTATCCTCCGCCACGAGATTCCCCTTATTGCGTAGGGGAAATCAACGTTCGAGCGCCGTTCTCCAGATCGCAACGAGAACGGCGCCCGCGACGTCCTAGTCTCATTTAGTCTCATTTGGGCGGCGCCAGGCAGCCAGGGCGTTCGGCGCGCCGGTTTCAGTTGCCGCTTCGGACCGTGCCCAGACCCGCCGCGTTGCGCGAGCGGATGTAATTGGCGTACTCGGCGGTGACCCGTGACCGGCCGGCGTGGTCTGGACAGCTGCCGACCACACAGGCGACGTCCCTCGGCGTGGCGTCGTTGAGTAACGTAGCGGCGTCCATCGCTACGCGGGGCAGTGCACGTTCGGGTTCCACATCTCGAACGTCCCGGCCGGATTGCGCTTCCACACCCACGCGTGCAGCGAGTAGTAGGCCGGCAGCCCGAACCGGTTCGGGCTCGGCGTGTAGTTGAACGTGTGGCCGAATAGCGACGGCGGCGAAGCATGGGTGGCGTCCCAGGCCGAGGCCACCACGACGTATTCCAGCGCGGCGAGATGCAACGTCCCGTGCTCGCCCGGCGCGTAAACCAATGCCTCCGGCGTACGCACGTCGAGTGACGGGTCGGCGAAGAGCGTGGAATTGGCGTAATGCAGGCCCATCGCGCCCATGCCGGGCTCAGCGATACATGCGAGGCCGGCGGCGTCCGGGAAGAGCCCGTAGCCCGCGCGTTGTGCGGTCGTAAGATCGTGGAACTTGGCGGTGGCGGCACGGGCGGCCGCCAGATTCGGCTCGCCGCTCACACCTGCATGCGCGAACAGTTGTCTGAGATAGGCCGACTGGACGGCACGCTGCCGCTGCGCTTCGAACTGCGCCTTGTGACCCGGATCCAGCAAGGTAGCCGACCGCTCGTCGACCGGGGAAGAACTCGGCGTCCGCGCCGGCTCGTACGCGGCGGCGAACATGGCTCCACCCAGCAGCACTGCGGACAGCGCGCACGCTTCAAGTCTCCGGCGGACCCGGCCGGGCGGGCGTTGGCGTCGTGGGTCGGGCCGCGGCGCCAAGTCTTCCTCGCTGGCCCACTGAATGTCGGGCTGCTCCTTCGTCATCTCTAATCCCTCCACGGTGTCGTGTTAATTCACCGAGGATGTGGCCGGGGGGAGGCAGCCCGGATCGGGCAGCCGCGTCGTCATCGGCCTGGCACTGCTTAGATTTCGGCAGCCTCGTCTTAGCCGCGCGTCGTAACTGCCCGAAAGTGACCGAGTCCTCCGCGTTGACGCGAGCAGGTTCGGCTGGTGCCCTTGACCAATGGGGGTGACGGCCAGGCTGGCGGGCCGGCGCCGTGAATTGAGGGCTGCGGCGGATGCGCTCACCGGCGCGTCCGGGAATGTCGCGATGCTGGTAGTCGGCGAGGCCGGCATCGGCAAGTCGCGACTCGTCGCTGCGGCCGCGGCGCAGGCCGAGGTGACGGTGCTGTTCGGCTGGTGCCTGCACCTGGACGGCCTGCCGTTCCTGCCGGTGATCGATGTCCTGCAAGGGCTGGCCAAGGTCGACGAGGGCCGGTTACTGGACTCAGCGCTGGCCGACTGCCCGGCCTTCGTTCGCGGAGAGATCGTCCGCCTGTTGCCGGAACTCGACGATACGGCCGAGCCGAGGCGGTCCGAGCCGGACGACGGCTGGCGTCGGCAGCGGCTGCTGGATTCCGTTCGGCGGCTCCTGCACGCGGCTGGGTGCCGTCGGCTGTTGGCGATGGTCATCGAGGACGTGCACTGGGCCGACCCGACCACGCTCGACCTTCTCGAGTACCTGTTCACTGCCGGGCACGCGACCGGCGTTCCGGTCGTGATGACGTCGCGGATCGAGGAGATGTCGAATTCGGCGTGGTTCCAGCACCTGCACCGCAACCCTGGCGTGCGACGCCTCGACCTTCCACCGCTGACACTTTCGGAAACGGCGGAGCAGATCCGGTTGCTCACTGGCGAACTGCCGTCGGCGAGCTTCTCCGCAGAGATGTACCGACGCTCCGACGGGAATGCGTTCTTCACCGAACAGCTCGTGTCGTCGGCGGCCGGCCGGAGGGATGCCGCGCTCCCGACGGGCCTGACCAGCTTGCTCCTGTCTCGAACGGCGCAGGTTCCTAGGGCGGGACGGCAGGTGCTGCATGTGCTGGCCGTCGCGTCGCGACCGTTGGAGGAGGCATCGCTGGCGGCGCTGTGCGAGCGAACCGAACTCGAGATGCGCGACGTGCTGCACGACCTTCTCTCGCGACTGCTGCTGCGGCGTCCCGATCGCGCGGGGATGCACCAACTGCGGCACGCGCTGCTCGCCGAAGCGCTCATCGAGGAGATGCTGCCCAGCGTCCGGCGAGAGCTGCACGGGAAGGTCGCGGGCCTACTGTTGGAGCGCAACGATCGCACCGTGGCGGCCGAGATCGCCGAACACCTCGCCGCTGCCGCGCGTCCCAGGGACGAGCTGCGTTGGCGGGTCATCGCGGCGCAGGAGGCCGACACGGTTTTCGCGTCCCGGGAAGCGTCCGCGAACTGGCAGCGCGTCATCGCACTGTGGGACGACATCTCGGATGCCGAAGGGGTCGCGGGCATCGATCTTGCGCAGGTGTACCTGCACGCCGCGTCGTCGTTGGAGAGCGCAGGTCAGCAGGCCCTCGCTGCCACGCTCGCCGAGGAAGCGCTGACCCGACTGGCGGCGACCGCCACCGGCGAAACCGCGATGAAGCTGCACATCACGGTGGGGATCTACCGCGGCATCACGTCCGTCGAAGACGGCCTGGCGTCGCTGGAGACTGCGATTCAGATCGGCGAGCGCCTCCCGCCGAGTGCCGATCACGTGCTGGCTCTGATCAACTACTCGCACCTGCTCGGCTGTCACGGCCGGTTCGAGGAGCGCTGCGCTGCGATCACGAAGGGCCTTCACGCGGCGCGGCAGGTGAACGACCTGGTCGGCCAGAAGGTGCTGCTGATGCAGTGGGCGCTGATGAGATTGGCCGCCGGCGACACCGACGGCGGCTGGGCCACCGTCGAGGCGGCGCGCGACATCGTCGTCGAACCACCGAATCCCGCGATCGATGCGACGTTCGCTGCCCAGTACACCGACATCCTCGGCCTGACCGGAGACCTGACCAAGCTGATCGAGGTCGGCCTGCCGGTTCTCGACCGAGCCGATCTGGGCGACCAGTCCGACTGGTTCATCCTGCAGATGCTGCGCACGAACGTCTGCAACGCGCTCATCGAGCTCGGTGACCTGGATCGGGCGGCCGCCATCGTCGATCCCTTGACCGAGGGCACACCGACGTGGGACAGGTCCAGCGTCTACATCGACCGGGCCGACCTCGACATGCGGCGCGGGCGACTCCGCGACGCCGCGCGATTCTGGGAAGACAACGCCGACCTCGTCGCGGCGCAGTTCGAGAAGCTCGACCTGCATCGTGTGCTCGGCCAACGCGCCGAGTTGAGCCTGTGGGCGGGCGAGCCGGCCGCGACCCTGCCGGACATGCTCGTCATGCTGCGCGACTCGGCGCGCACGGACCATGCCATCGTCGCGGGCGAGTTGTTCGTGCTAGCCGTGCGGGCATGCGCCGACATCGCCGAGCACGCCCGCGCAACCGCAGACGACAATCGCCTGGGCCAACTCGAGCACGACACCGCGATGTTGGCCGGCATGTACCAGACGGCGAAGGCTGACCCGTTCGCCGAACGGCCGCTTCCCTTGACCAGTCCGGCGCACGGTCTGTCCTGGCGTGCCGAATGGACCCGGTTGCGCGGCGAATCAGACGAGACCGCATGGGCGCAGGTGGCCGCTGCGTGGGACGCGCTCGCCCGCCCGCACCGCGCGGCGTACGCGCGCTGGCGGCAGGCCGAGGCGATGCTAGGCCGGCAGCGTGGCAAGGCGGTCGCGACGACGTTGCTCCGTACCGCGGCGCGGCAGGCGTCGGCGCGACACCTGCCACTGGCGCAGGCCATCGACGACCTCGCCCGCCGGGCTCGGATCGACCTCGCCGAGCCGACGCCGACCGGCCGCCCCGAGCAACGTCGGGCATTCGGGTTGACCGAGCGCGAGCTCGATGTTCTTGCGCTGCTCGCGCAGGGCCGCACCAACCCGGAGATCGGGGCCGCGCTGTTCATGAGCAGCAAGACCGCGAGCGTGCACGTCAGCAACATCCTTCGCAAGCTAGACGTCGCGACCCGGGTCCAGGCAGCCGCTGTCGCCGAGCGCGCCGGCTTGCTGGCGGTCAACGAGCCAGGTGCGGCCCCGCCGGGACGTCCACAAATCCTGCCGCTGTAGAGAGGGTCATTGCCGAACGTACGTTTGACACCTAAGCAGGTCTCCCAGTCTCAATTCCAGTCTCATTCGCCGCCGTTCGCGGCCGTCCACCAAGAGCCACGGGCACCCGGAAACCAGCCACCGCAGGCTAGGCGGACCTGGGCGAACAGTGCACAGCAGAGTTGGAAATCGTGTTGGGGGCAACCCCTCAGGGGTTCAAATCCCCTATCCTCCGCCAGCAGATCAGCCTTACATCAAGGGTCCCGCCAGTACACCTCTGAGGGCGCGAGTGCAGGCGGTCATCCACTAGATCACGCAGGACTCCGGTTGCTTCCGGGCCGGTAATGGTCGGGCCCGGCCTCGCGTTCGGCCCGGCCGCGCTGGAGCAGCAGCGGTGGCTTGTCGTGGATCTTGCGCGCGGGCCTGCGGCCTGAAGGGTTGTCGATCGGCGGCAGTTGGGTCCGGGCGAGCGGGATCGTGATACCGAACGTGGCGCCGCCTCCGGGCGTCGGGGTGTGCCAGGCGCGCCCACCCTGGGCCTGGGCGAGGGACCGCACGACGTAGAGGCCGAGCCCGGTGCCGGAGGGGTGCATCGTGTCTGCGCGGGTGAACTCGTCGAACATCGACGGGCGGAAGTGTTCGGGGACGCCGGGACCGTGGTCGATGACGCGTATCTCGGCGTGGGTGTCTGCCGGCTGGGCGGTGACCCCAATCGGCGAAGCGCCGTACTTGGTCGCATTGAGAAGCAGGTTCGTGAGCATCTGGTGCAGCCGGATCGGATCAGCGGTCACCTGCAGTGCCGGGCAGGTGACGAGCACCTCCTGTGCGCTGTCCACGAGCGCGATGGAGGCTTGGATCGCGTCGAGCAGGTCGATCGATTCCACATTGATGTCAAGGGCCGCGTGCTCGAGCTGGGTGCTTGTGCTGAGGTCCTGGATGAGCCGGTTGAGAAACCGGCCTTGGCTGCCGATGGCGGCGAGCAGCCGGTCGGTGGTCGCGTCGTCGAGGGACCCGCGATGCGCGGTGAGCAGCTGGGCCGTGCCGCTGATGACGTTGAGGGCGTTGCGCATCTCGTGGGTGGCGATCGCCATGGCCGACCGGAGCCGGTCGATCTCCGATCCGCCGGCCGGCTCGGGAGTCGTGTGCAGTGGTAGATGCTCGACGCCGAGTCCGTCGGCGCGCAGTGCGCGGCGGATCGTGGAGACGATCTCGTCCACGGAACCACCCTTCTGGATATAGCTGGCGGCGCCCGCGGTCACCGCGACGTGCGCCATCCGGGAGGTTTCGAAGCCCGACAGGACGACGACGACGGCATCGGGTGCCGCCGAGCGGATGAGCGGGAGCGCCTCGAGCCCGTCCATGACGGGCATTGCCAGGTCGAGCAGGACGAGGTCGGGTTGGTGCCGGCGGACCTGCTGGATGCCGTCCCGGCCGTTGCCGGCTTCGGCGACGACGTCGAATCCGCCGGCCCGCGTCAGGGTCGCATCGAGCAGCATCCTGATGTCGGGTGTGTCGTCGATGAGGACGACCGTGATCGGATGCGCGTCGGGGGCCACCGTCATGTCGGGTCGGCCAGCTTCGCCGGCTCCGAGCGGAGCAACACGCGGTCATCGCGCCCGTGCCCGGAGCCGAGCAGGTCGCTGATCATATGACTTGCCGACGCGATCGAGGCGTCCAGCGCGGCGACCGCCTTGGATGTCTGTCCGAGATCGAGTGCCATCCGGGCAACCACCATGCCCTGCAGCACGGTGTCGTTGAGTTCGAGGGCGTTCCGCTCGCGCTGGTGGTAGTCCTCGAACAAGGTGGCACCCTTCAGCAGCGCGGAGTACGCCCTGCGCAGGGTCCAGTAGTAGACGCCGACCGCGGCGGTGACCAGGTCCCAGATGGTCGCCTGCCAGTCGTAGGAGGCGCGCAGCGCGAGACCCTGCACGACTTCAACGTGTGCGTAGGGGAGCAGCATGTGCACGACGTGCCCGCCATGGTGCACCGCGCAGGTGAAGAAGATCGCCGCGGTCGCGGTGCCCAGCGGATTACTGCGCAGCTGCCCGGCGGCGATCAGCGGGCGAAGGATCGCCACCACGATCAGCAGATAGGCCAGCGCCACCACGGCATTGGCGACCAGTCCGGTGTACCACCACATCTCTCAGCTCCGTCCCGTTTGGACTCGGTCGAGCCGCTGCGCGCGCGGCCACCTCCGCCTGGCGGCAGAGTTGGCGCTCGGGCGCAGCCACGCCAGGCAGGCGGCGATCGTGACCAGCTCGGCGACGCTGGCAAGGCTGTCGGCAAACCCCACCGGTTCGACTTCGCCGAGCCCGAACGGCAGCCCGGCGGTTCTGGTGACGAGCCACAACAGAACGACCCCACCACTCAACAGCGCCGTCAGCGTGACCAGATGCCGCGACGGTATGCGCAACACCGCGACGGCCAGCGCGAACTGCATCGCGCACAGCACGACGAAGAACGCGCCGAAGCGCACACCTTCCCGAAAGTGCTCCGGCCCGACACTCGCATGCACCGCGCCGGCGAGTACGCAGCTGACCGCGACAACAGCGAGTGGGCTTCGCGGTGGATCGACCGGCGCCGCGGCGGGACTCGACCGGCCGCGCGTCGCGAGCATCAGCTCCGCCTGCGCGCAGGCGTGCTCGACGAGCGTGCCCGCGGCGGCCATGCTGCGCAGCCCGTCGAGGCGCCGCGTCCGCACCGGACGGGCCGGCCACAGCAGGAACATCACGACACTGGCGCCGACAATCACAATTCCGGCGTGCACTACATGTAAAGCGATGACCACAGTGCGTAGTATGCGCTCTCAAATGATCAATGGCCAGCACCGGGCGTTACGGCAGCGGGCGGTCTTCGATCAGGCCCATCGGGGGGTTCGGCGTCGCAGGCGCCGTGCATCCAGATCGGCGGCGGACACCCCGTCCGGTTGCTGGCGCCGCGTTCTCAGGCGGCCCGCTCGTAGACCAGCAGGTGGACGCCGTCGCCGAAGGTTCTCGTCTCGGCAAGCCGCAGGCGCTTCGTCTCGCTTGTGCCGTCGAAGAGGCGCTTCCCCGCGCCGACGATCACCGGGTAGACCAGCAGGTGCAGCGCGTCGACGAGGTTGCACTCGATCAGCGTCTGACTGAGCTGCGCGCTGCCGTGCACGACGATGTCCCGCTCGTACCGCTGCTTGAGCTTGGTGACCTCGTCGACCAGGTCGCCTTCCAGGACCGTCGTGTTGTTCCACTCGGGGCTCTTCAGCGTGGACGAGACGACGTACTTCGGCATCGAGTTGAACTTGTCGCCGAACTCGCCCTCGACGTGCGGCCAGACTGCCGCGAACGACTCGTAAGTGACGCGCCCAAGTAGCTGGGCATCGGAGGCCATCGTCTCGTCGACCTTGAACTGGTTCCCGTCGGGGCCACGGGAGAAGTCATCGGCCCAGCCGACACGTTCGAACTCTTCGGCGCCGCTCGGGGCCTCTACGACGCCGTCGACGGAGATGTACTCGGTGACTACGAGCCTGCCCATGTGGATTCTCCTTTCCGTTGAGTTGAGGCGAGCATGGCAGCAGACCGCACCGCCGATGAGATCCAATCCCGTGCCCGGATCGAGGACCAATTCACCGCGTCGCCGGCCGGAAGCATGTTCGTCTGAATCTCGCCGCCACGCTGACCAGTCAGACTGTGGTTGGGTGTGCTACGGCTCTATGCGGGTCGGCACACGTGAGCGACGGCCCCGCCGCTGAAGGCCGTGGTGGTGATCGGCTCGACGTCCATCGGCTCGACGAACAGCCGCTGACCGTCGCCGAGCACGGCCGGGTGTACGAGCAGCCACAACTCGTCGATTAGCCCCGACTTGCACAAGGATTGGGCGAACCGTGTGCCGCCGTGTGCGACGAGGTCGCCCCCCACCCCTTGCTTGAGCCGTTTGATCTCCTCGGCTAGATCGCCCGCTGCAATGCTGGTATCGCCCCAATCCGCCGTCGTCAGCGTCTTCGAGAACACCACCTTCGGGATCTCGTTCATCGGCGCCGCGAAGATCTCGCTGGACTGCGGCCAGTGGGCCGCCATGGCCCGATACGTCTCCGCGCCCATGAGGTGCGCGCTCGCCCGTGAGACCGCGTCGAGCGTCCACGCGGTCGCGTCGTCACTCATGCTCGGGAAGATCCAGTCATTACGGCCGTCCGTCCTCGCGACGAAGCCGTCGAGCGACACCGACATCTTCAGAATGAGCTTGCTCATGTGGATGTTCCTTTCCGGACGGATGCCGTCCATTCGTCGAGGCGCCGGTAGGAGGCCGTCAACCCGTCCTCCATGCCGGAGGCCACGTGCGCATCGCGGGCTGCGATCGACGAGTGGACCTTCCTGCACGTGATCACGGTGCCCTCATCGACCGCCTGGAAAGTGAACGTGTCGATGGCTTCATCGTCAGGTGTGCCTTCATAGACGAACGACTTGACCAACCGGTGCGGGCGCTCGATCAGTCGGTATTCGCCATGGAAGCCGAATTCCTGGCCGTCCGGCGCCCGATGAACGAACCGATACTTGCCGCCGATGCTGAGGTCGATCTCGCATACCACCATGTCGAGATGCCGCGGCCCCCACCAATGACGCAGATGTTCCGGCTCGGTGTACATCCTGAAGACCAATTCCGGCGGCGCTTTGACCAGGCGGCGGAAGACGATTACCGGCTCGTCGGGCGGGATCTCGATCTCGAGTCCGGTCGGCGCGCTCATGATGACGGCCCCTTGGCCTGCAGCGTGTCCACGTACTCGTCGAGACGGGCGAAGCTGTCCTCCCAGAACTCGCGGTACGTGCCGAGCCAATCCGCGACGTCCTTCATCCGCCGGGCGTCGAGGCGGCACAGGTGGTGCTTTGCCCGCCGGCGACGTGACACGAGGCCGGCCGATTCCAACACCTTCAGGTGCTTGGAAATCGCCGGCTGGCTCATCGGGAATGGCTCGGCGATGTCGAGGACCCCCGCTTCTCCGTTCGTCAGCCGGGCAAGGATCGCCCGCCGGGTCGGATCGGCCAGGGCGGCGAACGTCTTGTTCAGTTCCTCCTCCGACGGCAAACGCATAACCACGAGGTTATGGGTTGGCAGCGCACTGCGTCAACTAGCAGGGACGACTGAGTCGCTCACAGCGAGGACGATCCAGCGGCTTCGGGTGAACCGCATCGGCGTGGCATGAGGAAGATGCACCCTCAAAGGCGGCCGACCACCAGATCGGCTTCGAGGCCCAGTCGCCCACCGGAGACGGCTGTACCGTCACCTTCGACCTGATCGGCTTCATCCAGCAACGCCTTCAAGATCTACGCGACGGATCGTGACCAGCCCTGGAAATGCCGTGGCCGCGATCAGATACTCGCTGGCCCCCGCCGCTGTCGCGGGTTTGGATGAAGCTCATGCAGCGTGACCTGAATCTGAATCTTGGCAAGGGCCTGCACATGCGAACCCTGGTTGCTGACGATGCTGCGTTGCTGGCGGAGGCCACGAGCGGGGAGTCGGCGCCATCGCTGTGGGGTCCCCGTCCCGCAGGACCCTATTCGCTGCACGACGGGCACGCTGCGCTGTCGGCCTGGGATCCCGCTGCAGGGGGGCAGTTTTCCATCGGGATCTTGCACGGGAAGCAGCTCCTCGGCGCGGTCGGGCTGATGCCCGATCGCCCGGGAAGCACCGAGCTTGCCTACTGGATACGACCCGAACAACGACGCAGGGGCATCGCCTCGCAGGCCGTGCATGCCACGACGCTATGGACCCACCGCAGCCTGGCCATCCCCCGGATCTGGCTGGAGATCGAACCCGACAATGAGCCGTCGCTCCGGCTCGCCCAGCGTGCCGGCTACCACTTCGAACAGCGTCTTTCCCAGCACTGCCGCGACTGGTCGAGCGAGGACGCCGAACACGACTCATGGCACGACTGCCTCATCTGGGCCCACGAAAGCGATCAGGTCGGTGCTCAGCCCGCAGCAGCCACCGCTACCACCAGGCAGCCGAGAGTGAAGTAACGGCCTACGGCTGGAGTACGAGGGCGAGGTCGCGCGGTTCGGGGGGCTGGGAAGCGCCGCGCGCGATGTAGACCGCGCGCGGCGCTTCGCGCGGCTACGGCGTCGGGATCGTCCAGAGACCTCGACCGTGGGTGGCAGCGAGGATGTAGCTGCCGTCCGGGCTCAACTGCAGGTCGTTCACCGACGCGTTCGGCAGGTTCGTGCCGAGGCGCGTCCAGGTACCTCCGTGGGCTCCCGAGATCATCACGCCGATGTCGCTGGCGAGGACGAGGTGGCCGTTCACCAGCACGACGTCGTCAGCCGGGGCGTCCGGCAGGTTGCCGCTGATGTCGGTCCAGGTCGTCCCGCCGTTGTTCGACTCGAACACGTGGCCCTCGCCGGCTGAGAACGTCGCCGTCCAGCGCCGGGAGAACCCGTTGAAGACGGCGTACACGTGCTCGGGGTGGTTCGGCTCGACGAAGAGCCCCTGGATGAACCGGTTCGGGAAGGCCGGAGCCGGCAGGCTCAACTGATGCACGGTGCCGCCGTAGTTGGTGAGGATGCCGCGCGCGAAGCCGGCCGAGTTGCACGGACCGCACCACGCCGCGTACCACGTGCCGTTCGACCCGGCGATCTGGGTCGTCGAGTGCCCGGCGCCGGTGTCACCCGCGATCTTCCAGTCGCAGGCCGTGGCACTGCACGTCGTGTTCCAGCCCTTGCTCTGGTTGTCCCAGACGAACTGGCCACCCGCGTACCAGTGCGCCGCGTCCATCGCGTCCGGCTCGAACGGCGCGATGAACCGCGCACCCGCGTCGCACGGGTTCGGTACGTAGGTGAAGGCGAAGCACGACGGCGAGATCTCGCGGAACGAGTTCGAGCCGGGAGTGCCGTTCGACACTCCGCCGTTCGTCGTCAGCGCCATGTCGAGGCTGACGTACTCGACGACCGCGTGGTTGCCGTTCGTGTGGTCGACGAGCGTGTCGCCGCCGTCGCCGCCGAACGGCGAGACCATCGTCGAAGCCCCTGGCGACAGCAGCGATTCGCCGTTGTCCTGCAGGCCGCCCCACAGCGCGTCGCCGCCCGCTACCGGGCCCGCGTCTGCGTAGTAGTACTGCAGCGTGTTCAGCCCGTCGTTCAGATGCGTGAAGTTCGACGTGCTCGTCAGCCCACGCGAGTAGACGCCGCCGTCGTCGCCCACGTAGACCTTGCCGTTCGCGAAAGCCACTGCGTGCTGGTCCGGGTGGGTCGTCGGCGGGCAGTTGTCCACGCCGCCGGACGAGCAGGGCAGGCCGAAGTTCCAGTACGGCCCGGCCGCACGCCAGGTGCCGCCGCCGTTCGTCGTCTCGAAGACCTCTTCGAGCCCGAGGAACACGTGGTTCGCGTTCGCCGGGTCGACGGCCAAGAACTGGTTGTACCAAGCCTGGACGCCGGGGTGATAGCCCTTCGAGGTGTTGCCCAGCGCGGATCCGCTGTTCTGCAGGTTGCGCCACTCGGCGATCTTGTTCCACGGCCCGGCGAAGCTGCCGTTCGCGGCGTAGACGCCCTGCAGTTCCGTCCCGCCCTTGTCGGTCTTGAGCTGGTTGAACATCGAAGCCGACTGGACGAGTGCGTAGACCTTGGCGCCGTCGGCCGACCACGCGATCGTCACGCGTCCGAGATCCTTGTCGTTGATCGCGCCACCGACGGCGACCGGCGCGAACGTCTGGCCACCGTTGCTCGACTGGAATAACCCGTTGCAGTTCGATCCTGCGCGCCACCCGACGACCGCGTCGACCACGCTGCCACCGGAGCCCGGCTTCACCGCGACGTCGCTCACGAAGGCCGCACCCGCGATGCCACCCGACTGCGAGCACGTGGTCGGCAGGCCGACACCCGCGGCGAGAACCGGCGTCCATGCACCACTGACGGTCGCCGCGGAATGCCGGAACAGCCCTCGGCTGGTGGCCGCGAGGATGAAGCCGTTGTCGTAGACCAGCCGGCCCACCGTGTGGTTGTTCAGCTCGTCGCCGCCAACGCGCGAGAAGTTCGCGCCGCCGTCGCTCGAGAAGAGGACGCCCACCCCGGCGTACGAGTCGGAGTTCGTGTTCGCTTCGCCAGTACCGACCCAGAGGCCATGACCCGGGTCGACGGCCAACGCACCGACCGAGAGCGTCGGCGCGTCGTCGGTCAGCGGTTGCCACTGTCCGGAGCCGGCCTTCTTCCAGACGCCGCCGTCAGCCGCGCCTGCGTAGAGGGTCGTCCCGTCGACAGCGAGCGCGGTCATGCGACCGCCCACGTGCTGCGCCCCGCCGCCCGAGTTCGACCACACAGGATCGCGGTATCGCGGGTCGTCACTGTTGTACGGGACGGTCGTCTTTTCAGTCCAGCTTCCCGGCGTAACCGGCAGGTTCTTGTAGATCGCGTACGCCGCGCTGAACGCGCCCGCATCGACCATGTCGGCCGGCGCGGTGCGCGCCTCGGCGTACTGGTCGGCCGCCTCGAGCACCTCGAACTGGCCCTCGCCCGCATCCTTGAGGTTCCGCTCGGAGGAGCGACCCTGCGAGTCGGCGGCCGTGGCCGGACTGACCGAGACAGCGAGCCCGATTACCGCAATCGCGGCGGACATGGCGACAAGCAGGCGCCGACGTGGAGAAGCGTTCACAGATGCTCCCCAGAATGCTCGAGGCCGAGCCCCCGATGGCCCGGCCGGGCGAGCCGGACGCTACCACTTTTCGCAGGGCCGGAGATCCTTTACCGGACGAGTCGGACAGCGCTGCGGCTGCCTGCCCACCCTTAGGCGCTGAGCGCGGCCGCCTGCTCCGGAGTAAGGCGCAGAGCCGGTGCTGCGGCTGTCCGTTTCGCTGTCGGCGCGGGCAGGACCGGATCGGACGGTCGCTGCGTGTGCCAGTCGGTCATCGCCTGGTACGCGGCCGCGATCTCGAGCAGGCGATCCTCCTCGTACGGGCGGCCGCCCAGGATCGTGCCGCTCGGCACTTTCGGGTCGGCGCCGATCGCGGTGAATCCGATCGGGAGGCCGAGCTCGGGCAGGCCCAGGATGTCGAACGGCACCGGTCCGGTCTGCAACAGCACGTCGCAGTCGCCCATCACGTCGTCGAGAACTTCGCGCAGCAGATGGTTCTTGGCGCGCTGGCCGGTGATCCACTCGTCCCCGGACAGGAAGATGCCCTGCAACCAGCTGAGCAGGGAGACGCCGAACAGTTTCGGATCCTGTTTGAGGAAAGGAAGAAACGGTTCGGTGCGCTCGCTGAGCCGGATGTTGTTGAAGGTCCCGGTCAGCAGGCCCCAGTCGGCCGGGTAGCTGACGTGGACGACGGTCGCGCCGGGAATGCCCGCCAGCGTGTCGAGAAGTGCGCTGCGCAGCGCTGCAACGGAAGCGCTCACGCCGGTCAGGAAATCCGGTGGCACGCCGATCGTCATCGGCCGGCGGAGCACCACCTTGCCGTCGCGCCTGACCGGCAGGGCAGACGTGATGAGGTCGGGGACGTCCGGCAGGCCCAGCGTTCGTGGATCGTTCGGGTCGGGACCCGCCATGACCGTCAGCATGATCGCGGCGTCGAGCGCGTCGCGCGCCAGCGGCCCGGAGTGGTCGCGCGTGTACGACAGCGGGATCACGCCGTAGATCGAGGTGCGTCCCATCGTCGGCTTGAGGCCGGTCAGGTTCTGCTGATTGGACGGGTTGACGATGCTGCCGCCCGTCTGGGTACCGATCGACGAGGTCGCCATCCGGCCGGCCACCGAGCACGCCGGGCCGGTCGACGAGCCGCCGGGATCGATCGACGGATCGTTCGGGGTCCACGCGTTCACCGTCGTGACGGTGCCGTTCGGCGTCGTGGCACGCGTCGTTGCGAGCGGCCCCATCTGCCCCTTGCCGATGACGATGCCGCCCGCTTGCTTGAGACGCGCCACCGAGGTCGCATCGTACGGCGGGACGAACGACTCGAAGATGAACGAGTTCGCAGTCGTCGTCACGCCGGCCGTGTAGTAGTTGTCCTTGATACACAAGGGGATTCCGCTCAGCACGCCGGGACGGGGGGCCGCTGCCTGCGCCCGGGCGCTGTCGGCCGTCACGGCGTTGAACGCCTGGTACACCGAATCGAACTTCGCGATCCGGTCGAGGTGCGCGTCGACGAGCTCGACCGCGGTCAGGCGCCGCTGGCGCAGCAATGTGATCACTTCGGCGATCGTTGCCTCGGTCGGATCCTGCGCCGCGGCCGGGCGGACGTCGACGTCCGGGACGCGTCGTGGCGCGGCGGGCGCCGCGCCGGCTGACGCGCCGCCGGTCCACGTGGGCAGGGACGTCAGCGCTGCCGCGCCAGCGGCGACTGTGGCGCTGCGGCTGAGGAAGACCCGCCGGTTGATCTCCCGCGCGCTCATGCGTCCACCCCGCCCGTCCACGCCTCGGTGATCGACGGGTATTCGAGCGGCGGCGACAACTCCTGGCTGAGCGCGTTCGGGTCGACGCCGCTGCCCGGCGCGGACGGGCGCCACCCGTTGATCGCCGCCGGGTTGGCGAGCAGGAACGAGCGCAGCGACGCGAGGGCCTGCGTCTGGGTCGGCGCACCCGTCACGGGATCCGGCGTGGTCGGCAGCAGCGACAGGTCGATGCCGGACAGCACGAGCCGACTGATGATCAGGGTATTCAGTTGATCGGTGGACAGGCTCGACGGATCGACGGCCACGAAGACCTCCACGAGAGAAAGGTTTCGCCCGGCGGGCGCACGAGGGCTGATTCAACCAACCGGCTGGCCGTTTCGTGCTTGTGGCGTCTTGGTCACACTCTGGTTTCGCGACGGGTCGCGGGGCCGGCGGCCCCACGGCTCAGCCGCAACGTCAGAGCAGGCCGCGATCGCTGAACGCCTTCGATACCGTGCCTGCAGCACCGGTGCCATACAGCCGCTGCGCTGCAGCAACGGTTGCCTCGGCGGCTGCGTGGAACGACGTGTCGACGGCGAAGTCGAACTGAGCGTCGACGATGATCCGATCGGCCTTCGTGCCGCCCAATGCGCCGCGGATCGCGTAGAGCGCCGATGACCAGATCTCGCCGTCAGCGTGTACCTCGCCGACCACGTCCTCCGGGTAGTGCTTCGTGCCGTCCAGCCGCCGCAGGCAGTGCACCGGACCGCGCGTGTACGACACGGAGTCCCAGTCGGCGACGCAGGCCTCGGGGGTGAGCGTCGGCACGCCGGCCACGAAATCGGTGACAGCCACGGACAGGTAATCGGAGAAACCCTCGCCGATCGAGCCGGACTCCAGGTTGGTGCCGAACCCGGGGACCTGACCGTCCTGCACCGAGTGGCCGTACTCGTGGACGATGACCTCGGCGTCCTCGGCGTCGTCGACGCCGCCCTTGCCGAACGTGATGTTGGCCTTGTTGCCCTTGAAGAACGAGTTGTCGCCGCCGTACTGGTCGATCCGCAGCTCGATCTGCCGGTTGTTGACCGCAGGCAGGTTGGTGCCGAAACCGAGCGATTCGAGGTAGTGATGCGCCTGCGTCACCCAGTAATAGCCCATGACCTGCTCGAACTGGTCGACGTCGCGGTGCCACACAGGGAACGATCCGCCGACGGTTCGCGCCGCCGCCCCCGTGTTGCTCTTCACCCGCACCCACTGGCCGGTGAGGGTCCCGGACGAGTCGAGGTTGGTGAGCATGACCCTCTTGTACGACGAGGCGAACACGGGCAGGTCGGCATCCTTGGCGTCGACGAGACTCTCGTCGCCGGTCTGGGTCACGGGGTTGGGGAAGAACACCGTGCCGGCGGCGGTGTTCGCGAAAGTTGCGGCCGACGCCGGCGACGCAGCTACCAGGGCAACGACCACGGCGGCCGTACCTGCGACGGCCAGAATCTTGCGATGGGTCGGAACGCGCATGAGGCCCTCCGCGTGACGGCATTTCTCGGTGCCCGGACGCTACGCGATCGGCGGCAAGGGCGGTACCTCTGCTAACGCGTGGTGCTCACTTGCCGACGCGCAGCCACAGGTTCGTGACCTTCGGGGTATCGCTGCGGGCGATCCATTCGAGGCGGACGCTGCCGTTGCCGGCCTGCTCGAACAGGCGCACCCCGTCGCCGAGCAGGACCGGGGCGACGTGCACGAGGATCTCGTCGAGCAGGCCGGCTTGCAGGCGGTCGGGCAAGTTGGCCCGTCCAGACGGGACTATCGGCTCTTTGCCAATGATCTTGTGGCGGAGAAGATCATTTGCGAACGAGGCAGCGTTTTGCCTGTCCGCCCAAGCCGAATGGGAGTGTCATGACGCTGTGGGGGACGGTGTGGGAACGCTCCCAACGAGCGCGGCCGAACGTCTACGCGGCGGGCTGACACGTGCATCTGCCCAGTCCCGAGGAAGAGAAGCTGGCCGACGAGGTCGGCTCGTGGGCGATCGAGCGGCTGACCTTTCGCTCAGACACCTTTCCGCTCCGGCGCGAGGTGGGCCCGCTTCCCCAGATCCGCAGTTCCGGAATCGGCGCGTCCGAGGCATGGCGGGTGCTGCGCGACCGGGTGTTGCCCACCGCGCTGCCCACTGACCATCCGCGCTATCTGGCGTTCGTAGGCGGCTCCCCGACGGTCACGTCGGTCATCGCCGACATGGCGATATCGGCCGCGGGCGTCTACGCCGGCAGCGCGCTCGAAGGCGGCGACGTGGTTCGCGCCGAAGGTGCCGCCGTGCGCTGGCTCGCACAGTTGGCCGGCATGCCGTCCGGCGCGTTCGGCACGTTCGTCAGCGGCGGTTCGATCGCGAATCTGAGCGCGCTGGTCGCGGCCCGGCACGACCGCCGGCTACGCACAGGCGGGCGTCCAGGGCTGATCGTCGCGGGTCACAGCGCACATGCGTCGGTCGCGTCCGCCGCGCAGATCATGGGCTGCGACATCGTCCTCGACGGCGACGCCGACGGACGCCTCGACCGCGCCGCCATGGAACGCATCCTGAGCACGACACCGCTCGACGACATTGCCTGCGTCGTGGCGACAGCCGGGGCTACGAACACCGGTGCCGTCGACGACCTCGCCGGTGTCGCCGAGCTGTGTCACGCGCACGGCCTGTGGCTGCACGTCGACGCCGCGTACGGCGGCGCCGCGTTGCTCTCCGAACGGACCCGGCCGCTGTTTCGCGGCATCGAGGCTGCCGACTCGGTCACGATCGATCCGCACAAGTGGCTGTTCACGCCGTTCGACTGTGCGGCCGTCATCTACGGCGACCCGGAACGAGCACGCCGCGCGCACACCCAGGTGGCGAGCTACCTCGACGCGGTCACCGGCGAAGAGCACGACAATCCGTCCGATTACGCGATCCATCTGAGCCGTCGCGCCCGGGGCATCCCGTTGTGGCTGTCGTTGCTGGCGAACGGCACGGCGAGCTATCGCGACGCCGTCGATCATTGCCTGGACGTGGCCGAATATGCCGTCCGGCGGATCGAGGCGTCCACGCACTTGGAGATCGTCGGCACTCCCGCCCTGTCGGTAGTGCTGTTCCGGCGCGTGGGGTGGTCCCCCGAGCAGTACCGGGCCTGGAGCGCCTGGGCGGCTTCGAGCGGGTTCGCGCTCGTGACGCCCACCGAACTCGACGGTGAAACCGTTCTCCGGTTCTGCATCGTCAACCCCGTGACGACCGAAGCCGATATCGACCTGATCGTCGACCGCATCTGCTAAGCCGGATTTGGTCGGCTCGCCCGTCGTATCAATTAGGTGAGCTGCAAGATCACCGCTGCGCTCAGGTAGCCCTGATTCCCGCCGACAGTATGTGTAGAGGTACGTCCGCCGCGCTTCGGCTATTTGTCGCGCGTGCCGGAATCGCCTGTCGACGACGCCGCACAAGCCGGCCTGCAGACGTGAGGGGAGCGGTGGTCAGCAATGCCACTACAGAGCCACACGTTCCTGCGACGAACGGTGCGGGTGCTCGGCCGAGTGGCATGGGCCGTGATGCTCACGGCGTACATGTCCCATTTCTTCATCGGCGAAGACTCGACGGAGACGACTCAGCTGATCCTGGTGTCGGGCCTGTCAGTGTTCTTCGTCATCCAGTTGATCCGGCTGGTCGTCGCGGCGAGCATCACGCCGAAGCGACGCGCCGCCCTGGTCGTCCTGCTCGCTTCGGTCACCCTCTGGGCGGCGGGATCGGTGGCCGTCAACGCCGCCAAGCTGTCAGAACAAGCCCACTTCCCGGCACCGGGCGAATGGCTCTTTCTCGCGTCCTATGTTGCCATGGCGGGCTATCTCGTGATCGATGCCCGCAATCGGATGAGCCGCTCCCTGGTCACCTGGCTAGACGTCGTGGTGGTCTGCGGTGGCACGGCATGCGTGTCGGCGAGCCTGCTGCTGACGCCCGTCGCAACCGCCTTCGGCAAGGGCGGGCTGTCGCTCTTGCTGGCCTTGCTCTACCCGCTGATCGACCTTGCGCTCGCCCTGCTCGTCCTCGCGCAGGTCGTGCTCCGGCTTCGCCCGGACCCCAGGCAGGCTGCCGCGATCGGTCTCGGCTTCGTGCTGTTCGCCATTGCGGACGGCAACTTCGTGACCAGCGTGGCGTCCGCGACGTACAACTTCTCCACGCTCAGCGACATCACCTGGGGCTCCGGCTTCGCCCTGATCATCGGCGCTGCCTGCCGACCGAGGCGCACGGCGCTGGCTGCCCTTCCCAGGCGGCAGGGCCCCGCGATCATGGTCTTCGCCGGTGCCGCTGCGATCGTGGTCCTGGCGCTGCGCCCGTCGGCCGATCTCGGTCCGTACCTCGCCGCGGCGGCGGTGCTGACACTGCTCGCTGCCGGCGGCCGGCTCGTCCTTGCATTGCGAGAAGCGAACGGCGCAGCAGAGGCACTCGCGCTGTCGCTGACCGACGACCTCACGATGTTGCCGAACCGCCGTGCGGTCCGGAACAAGATGGACGAGCAGATCGCGGCGCGGCAGCCCCTGGCGCTGATGCTGCTCGACATGGACGGCTTCAAGGAGATCAACGACACGCTCGGCCATGCCGCCGGCGACACGGTGCTGCAGCTGGCGGCGCATCGCATGCGCGCCACCCTGCCGCCGGACGTCGTGATCGCCCGCCTGGGCGGGGACGAGTTCGCCATCATCTCGACGACCGAGGACGAGATCGCGCTGCTCGGCACGGCGCGCGACATCCTCGACGCGCTCGCCGAACCTCTGCTGGTGGACGGCATCGAAATCGCGTTGAGCGCGTCCATCGGAATCGCGTTGCACGCCGACTCCGATCCGGGCAGCAGCGAGCTGCTGCGACGCGCCGACGTCGCGATGTACCAGGCGAAGCTGTCTCGCATGGGATCCGCCCTGTACGACCCGCACCTGGACGATTTCTCCAGGCCACGACTCCAGCTTGCCGAGGAACTCCGCAGAGGAATCGCGGCCGGCCAGCTCGCGCTGTGGTACCAGCCCCAGATCGACGCGGTGACCCAGGAGGTGTGCGCACTCGAGGCGCTCATTCGCTGGAACCACCCGACGCAGGGCATGTTGTCACCAGCTGTGTTCTTGCCGGTGGCGCGTCGCGCCGGCCTGATGTTGATGTTGTCCGACGAGGTGGCCCGCCAGGCTGTCGCCGCGGCGAAGGAGCTGCGCGCGAAGGGGTTGGAGCACCGCATCGCCATCAACTGCGCGCCCCCGGAACTGCTGAGCGGAGTCTTCCTGCCGCGGCTCTACGATGCGCTGGATGCTGCCGGCGTGCCCGCATCGGCTCTGGTCGTCGAGGTCACCGAGGACTCGTTCCTCGCCGACCCTGAGCGGGCGCGCGCTGTCGTCGTCGACATGCACAAGCACGAGCTGCAGATCTCGATCGACGACTACGGCACGGGCTTCTCGTCGTTGTCCTACCTGCGTGACCTGCCCGTGCAGGAATTGAAGATCGATCGTTCGTTCGTCGCGACGACGCTCGCCGATCCGCGCAGCCGGATGATCGTGCTGTCGACACTGCAGATGGCGCACGGGCTCGGGATGCGCGTCGTGGCGGAAGGCGTCGAGAACGCCGCCACGGCGGTCGAGCTGATCCAGATGGGTATCGACGTGCTGCAGGGCTACCACATGGCAAGGCCGATGCCGCTGGCTGAGATCGAACCGTGGATCCGGAACTGGTCGACCTTTGCCGAAAGCGTCGGCTCGTCTCCCCTTGGGGTAACGCGAGCGGACGAGCGCCCCGTCGTCTCTACGCGCGCGACGCGAGTTCAGAGTGCGCGACGCTCGGTGTCATGACCGGGCGACGCTCCGCCAGCCGGAACGCCTCAAGTTCGGGCACGGTCACGCCGTCCAGACCGACGCCCTGAACGATCAGGCGATACGTGTCCGGGTTCGTGCGGCGCGCCATGTCGACCATCTCCGCGAAGTTCCCGTACACCGGCGTGCTGCCGGGCGAACCGAGATATGGCTCGGACTTCGTACCGGGGAGCCTGTGGGTCGTAATTCCGCCGGCCGTGATCAGCTGCAGCGCGCGGTCGTCCATGATCATGACGACCGACTCGATGTCGTTGACCCGACCCGCCGTCAGCACGCCGTGGTACAGCGCTATGGCCGCGAACATACGCACGCTGCTGTCGATGTCCGGGTGGACGCCGACCGTCGCGAAGTCCCAGGTACTCGCAAGATCGACGCCCACGGCGCGTGCCGCGCGCTCGCCGTCGACGCTCCACGGCGGCTCGGCGAGGTCGTTGAGCGACTTGAACCCGGCTTCGCTCGGCCTGATCAGCCGGCAGACGCCGAAGACCTTGTCGTTCGGATCCGCGAGAACGATGAAGAACGACGCGTCCTCGTAGCGAGCGTATTCGGCCTGCAGCTGTTCGCGCGTATTACCGAATGTGCGCAGGAAGATGTCGGCCTCGCACTCGCGCGCGGCCTCGAGCAGGTCGCCGGTCGGGTCGATTACCAGACGCAGCGGAGTAGTGGTGTTCATATGAATCCCCCCGAAGATAGCTGCCGCCGGCACACCCCGCGGGCAACTGACTCGAAAATTAACATGCGGCGCGGCCGTTGGAACGGGCCTTTAGGCCCGAGTAAATAACTTCCCGAACAAGCATTCCGGTGCAGGCGGTGCGCTCGCCGGCGCTCAGCCGCCGTCGTAGGCCGGAGGTCGCGCGACCGTGATGTTGCGGATCAGCGTGCGCACCCAGTCCCACAGGTAGGGCCCGCGCGCGATCATGTCCCGGACCGGCCGGGTCACGACGAAGTAGCCGAATCGCGTGCCGGCGCGAGCACAGGCAACGGACGCGCCGCACTCGGAAGGCGCAGGTCGAATTCTTGACGACGGAATGGGAGCGACCGTAGCTTGACGTTCCGTCAAGCGAGCGATCACCTGCGCCGAAAGTCTTGGCGAGCTGATCAGGCGGTCGGGCCGCTCCCATCAGATTGGAATTCGCGGCATGAATGTTCTCTACATTGGCGGCACAGGCACCATCAGCGCATCCTGTGTCGCAGAATCCGTACGCCAGGGTATGGACGTCTCGGTCATCAATCGCGGACGGACTGCCGCGCGACGGCCACTGCCGCAAGAAGTCACGCCGCTCACGGCCGACGTCGGCGATGCCGACTCGATGCGCGAAGCATTAGCCGGCCGCGAATTCGACACTGTGGTGAACTTCCTGAGCTACGGTGCCGACGATGCGGCGGTGTCGGTCGAGCGGTTTCGCGGCCACGTCGGTCAGTACGTCCACATCAGCACGGCTGCCATGTACCACAAGCCGGTGCGACGGCCGCCGTTCGTCGAGTCGACTACGCGCCACAATCCGTTCTCGCAATACGCAAAGGACAAGATCGCCGCCGAGGACGTGCTGCGGCGTGCCTACGACGACGAGCACTTCCCGGTGACGATCGTGCGGCCGTCACATACCTACGACGACGCGCATCCACCCCTGCCCGGCGACTGGACCGTGATCGATCGCATCGTGCGCGGCGACGAGATCGTGGTGCCCGGCGACGGCACATCGTTGTGGACGCTCACCCACGCGGCGGACTTCGCAGTCGGACTGGCCGGACTGATCGGCAACTGGCAGGCGGTCGGTGAAAGCTTTCACATCACGTCCGACGACGTCCTGACCTGGAACGGGATCTACGAGTCCATCGGCCAGGCCGCCGGCCGGCCCGCCATGCTCGTGCACGTGCCTTCGGAGTTCCTGCCGCTCGCGGCTCCGGACTGGTTCTGGTCCGACGGGATCGTCGGCGACCTGCAGCACAGCGTCGTTCTCGACAACACCAAGATCAGGCGCTACGTACCGTCGTTCGCACCGAAGATCACCTGGTCGACCGGCGTGCGCCGGTTGCTCGCCTGGCGTGCGGAACATGCTGCGCAGACCCAGCCCGATGCTCACACCAACGCGATCATCGATCGTCTCGTCGGCGGGTATCACCAAGCGGCGAAGGCATTCGAGGCGCTCGCACCGTAGGGCCCGCGCTCGTAGGTCGCTCTCGCGGCGTAAAGCGCATGATGGCGACGCGGTTCCGCGTTTTTTCAGCGTCCGTACCCGGACAGCATTGGAGGCGGCGCGCCCCCGTTGCGCCGCCTCCAAGACGCTCAGGCTAGCAACAAGTATCTAGGCCGTAAAGAGTTATGCTCGCTCAAGGATAAATTGGATCGCTAGCCGCTTGGCAGAGAATGTGGCCAATGCTGAAGACATCCTTGTTGCCAAAGGAAGATATAGGACAATGAGCGCCCGAACAGCTAAGCTATGATTGACGCAACTACCGGTCGTCAAGTAGCATGACGATCAAGTTAATTCGTTACATCCTGGGGACTGGCGTTCACGGTGAGCTATGACAAGCAGACGATCCATGGCGTCTCGATGGCTTTGCGCCAACTAGTCCTCGGCTGGGATCGTTACCGAGAGTCAGTCGCTAATCAACTCGCTGTCGGCACGAGCGAGGTGGTCGCGCTCGGCTACCTGTTCCAGGAGGGGCCGCTCACGCCGCGCGAGATCGGGTTGCGGCTCAACCTGACATCGGGCAGCATCACGGCGCTGCTCGACCGGCTGGAGAACTCCGGATTCGTCGTCCGCTCGCAGCATCCGGACGATCGCCGCAGCCTGCTCGCCACCGTCACGCCCGCCGGCCGGCATGCCATGCAGTATTTCTACGAGCAGCTCGACACGATGGTCGGCGACACTCTCGAGCACTACCCGGATCTGCCGATCGAGACGATGAGCGGCCTGGTCAGCGCGACCGGCGAGGCACTGACTGCTCGCGCCCGTGCGGCCAAAGACGGCACGGCGAAGTAGCGACCAGGCCGGCGGCGAACTCAAGCCGGCGGCCGCTCGATCCGCACCGGCGTGATCGGTATCGCGAGCAGCGGGAACACCGCGACGACGGCGAACCCCAACGCGTAGCGCGCATCGCCGATGACGCCGGCGAGCGTAGGTGCGGTCAGCAGTGCGGCGACGTTCTGGCCGGTGTTCTGTACGCCGAGGGCGCGTCCGGCCCATGCCGAACCCGCGTACTCGGCGACCGCGGTGAAGGCGAGGCCGTTGTCGGCAACCGTGACGACGGCGCCGAGCGCGAACCCGACGACGACCCACCACGCATCGGCCCACGCGCCGACCGCCAGCAACACCATCAGGAGCGTGCTCGTGACGGCAAGCTGCCGCATGGGCGCGAGCCGGCTGCGCACGGCGTCGGACCACACGCCCGTGCCGATCCGGCCGAGCGCGCCCGCGAGCTGGAACCAGAAGATGACCCGGCCGGCGGCCGCGGCGTCCCAGTGTCGCTGCCCGACCAGGTAGACGAGCATGAACGCCGACACCGCGAACTGCGGAACCACGAGCAGCGCGCTTGCGGCATGGATGCGCCACAGCCCGGACGCGCGGTACGGCGAACCCGCCGGCCGCTCGGTCGGGCGCGCCACCGGCCGAGGCGGGTCGCTGACGAGCAGGACGACCAACACGGCGACAACGGCACACAGCCCGGCCGGGAACAGCAGCGCCGCGTGCAGCCCGTGGTCGCGCGCGAGCGAGGGCAGGGTCAGCGCGGCGATCGCGACGCCGACCGGTTGTGCGGTCTGCCGCGCACCCATCGCGAGCCCCCGCTCGCGAGCGGTGAACCAGCCCATGACGACGCGCCCGCTCGCCGGGCTGACCGAGGCTCCGGCCGCTCCGGCCAACGCCAGCACCGTGCACAGCAGGACCGGCCCGTGCGCGATGACCGCGAGCAAGACGAACACTGCCGCGAGGGCGAGACCGCTCGCCATGACCAGGCGCTCGCCGAAGCGGTCGGCTGCCGCGCCCCACGCGATGAGCGTGATCAGCAGGCCGGCTGTCGGAGCGGATATCACCAGGCTGGCGCCGAACAGGCTCAGGTGCTCTTCGGACAGCAGGGCCGGCACGAGCATCGGCAGCCCGTACAGGAACACGCACGTCGAGGCCTGCGAGGCGATGCCGAGCACGAGGATGGCCCAGCGCCAGATCGGTCGGCGGCCAGGATCGAGCACTCCGACAGCCAAGCGTCGCGTCCTACTGAGCAAGATGCAATTCCCAAGATGCGAGATTACGCGAGACTACGCTGGTGGCGTCACCGAGGCGGCGGCGGGGTCGGCCTCGACGTCCCACAGCCGCAGCTCTCCGATCGGTGTGCGCTCGGGCAGCTCTGCAGCGCAGGCCTTCGCGATCGGCGAAAGACCTTGTGCGATAAGGGTAATCTCGTCCGACGATAGTGAAGTCCACGCCGCTGCACGGTCGGTGGCGGCCTCGACGTCCGCGATGAGCTGCCGACCCGAATCGGTGATCGAGCCGTCCGCGTCGAGCAGGCCGCGTGCCATCAACCGGTCGGTGGCGACGGCCCACTCGTCGTCGCCCCAACCGCGCGCGGGCTGCAGCACGTCACGGTACGTATCGAGCGCGCAGCGCAGGACGAGGATGTCGAGCCCGGCCACACCCGCCCCGACGAGCGCAGCGACGTGGCAGTCGCCGCGATACTCGCGCAGGGTGGCAGTTGCTTGCCAGAACCGCGCGTGCGGGTCGACCGGACGTGGCACGTCGGCGTTGGCGGCGCCCAGTGCACGTCCGGCGAAGTCGAGCCCGTCGATCACCCGCTCGAGCGCGGCGGCCGCGGCCTCGACGCCGGACTCGTCAGGAGCCAGCCGGCGCAGGGCGGCTGCGGCCCCGGCAGCCCGGGCGTCGAGCGCCGCATCGGGAGTGATCATCGACCAGACCCCGGGCAGCGCGCGTCGCACGAACGGCGGCGCGAAGCCGCTGAACAGGGCGATCACCGGGCCGGCGCCGACGGCGCCGAGCGGGGCGGCGCGCCCGGCGAAGTAGCCACGCCAGTAACCGCGCAGGCCGGCGCTTTCGAAGGCGGCGCGCGGCTCGGCGGAGAAGTACGTGACGTCGTGGATCGGCTCGATGAGCGTCCACATCGCACGGGGAAGTCGCGAGGAGGTCATGCCGGCGATCCTCGCACCCGCCGACTGAACCCGCCGGGGCGCCCGTACGTGACTGCCTCCTGAGTTGTCATGCCTCCGGCGCACCGTCGCCCGCCGGAGGCATGACAACTCGAGCTAGGTGAGGACGCGGCGGGTTTCACGGGCGATTTGCAGATCCTCGCGGGCGGCGATGACGAGGGTGCGCGCGCTCGCGCCGGCGGCCGAGATGTCGACGTCCGGCTGCGCAGCTTCGTTGGCTGCTGCGTCGACCGCCACGCCGAGATGGCCGAGCCGTCCGGCCGCCCGCTCCCGGATGCTCGGCGAACGCTCCCCCACCCCGCCGGTGAACACCAGGACGTCCAGGCCACCCGCCGCCGCTGCCATCGCGCCGATGCCCAGCACCAGCCGGTGGACGTACACGTCCATGGCGAGCGCTGCTGCGGGATCGCTGCGTGACACGACCTCGCGCATATCGGCGGTGCCGGCCAGGGCGAGGATCCCGGATCGATGCTCCAGCGCCGTGGCCACGTCGTGCGGCGAGATGTGCTCGTGCTCCTCGAGCCACAGCACGAGCCCGGGGTCGACAGTGCCGGACCGGGTCGCCATCACCAGGCCCTCGAGCGGGGTGAAGCCCATCGTCGTGTCGACGCTCCGGCCGTCGACAACCGCAGCCAGCGACGCGCCGGCGCCCAGGTGGCAGGTGACGATCCGCAGCCCGTCCCGTCCGAGTAGCGACGCCGCGCGCGTCGAGCAGTACGCGTGCGAGAGCCCGTGGAACCCGTACCGCCTTATCGCGTACCGCTCTCGCCACTCGCTCGGGATCGCGTAGGTGGACACCGCGGCCGACATGCCGGAGTGGAACGCCGTGTCGAAGCAGGCCACGGCAGGCACGTCCGGCAGCGCCTCGCTGACAGCGTCGAGCGCCGCCAGCGATTTGGGTTGATGCAGCGGGGCCAGGTCGGTCAGCTCACCCAGCCGGGCGCGCACGGCTGCGTCGACAACGACCGGCCCGGAGTAGGACGTTCCGCCGTGGACGATGCGATGGCCGACGGCGTCCGGCGTCGGCCAGCCGCGCAACGGGTCAGCCACCGCGGCGTCCGGTGCCAGGTCCGCGCTCTCGACAAGCTCATCCCGGGCGAGCAGACGCAGTTTCAGGCTGGACGATCCGGCATTGACGACCAGTACGCGCATCAGCACTTGCCCGTTCTGCTGACGACGCGGCGACTGTGCGGGTCGGCCGTCACCGCGCGGCCGCGACGATCATGTGCAGATTGGCAGGCTCCAGCGTCCGGATATGCACATCGGCGGCTGATCATCCAGCGCGCCCGCGCGGTGCGCACTACGCCGGCCAGGTCCACTCGGCGATCGCGGGATCGTCATCTCCGTACTCGCGCGTATGGGCGCGGGCGGCGAGCCGGGCGTCCACCATCTGCTGTCGCAGCACCGCGCACCGACTGCCGAGCGACGGCACGCGATCGACAACGTCCATGACGAGGTGGAAGCGGTCGAGGTCGTTGAGCATCACCATGTCGAACGGAGTGGTGGTGGTGCCCTGCTCCTTGTAGCCGCGCACGTGGATCTCGTGGTGGTTCGTGCGCCGGTAGGTCAGCCGGTGGATCAGCCAGGGGTAGCCGTGGTAGGCGAAGATCACCGGCTTGTCCGCGGTGAACAGCGCGTCGAACTCACGGTCGGACAACCCGTGCGGATGCTCGGAATCAGGCTGCAGGCGCATGATGTCGACGACGTTGATGACACGCACCTTGAGCTCGGGCAGGTGCTGTCGCAGCAGGTCCGCGGCGGCCAGCGTCTCGAGCGTCGGGACGTCGCCGGCGCACGCGAGCACGACATCGGGTTCGCCGGTCGTGTTGCTCGCCCACTCGAAGATGCCGAGCCCGCGGGTGCAGTGGGCGACCGCCTCGTCCATGGTCAGGTAGTTCAGCGTCGGCTGCTTGCCCGCGACGATGACGTTCACGTAGTGCCGGCTGCGCAGGCAGTGGTCGGCGACGGACAGCAACGTGTTCGTGTCGGGCGGCAGGTAGACGCGGACGATCTCGGCCCTCTTGTTGACGACGTGGTCGATGAATCCCGGATCCTGGTGCGAGAAGCCGTTGTGGTCCTGGCGCCACACATGCGACGAGAGCAGGTAGTTCAGCGACGCGATCGGCCGCCGCCACGGGATCTCACGAGTCGTCTTGAGCCACTTGGCGTGCTGGTTGAACATCGAGTCGATGATGTGGATGAACGCCTCGTAGCAGTTGAACAACCCGTGCCGTCCGGTGAGCAGATACCCCTCGAGCCAGCCCTGGCACAGATGCTCGGACAGCACCTCCATCACCCGGCCGTTCGGCGCGAGGTGGTCATCGCCCGGCAGCGTGATCGCGTCCCACGCTCGGTCGGTCTGCTCGAAGACCGGGGTGAGCCGGTTCGATGCGGTCTCGTCCGGGCCCATGACGCGGAAGCGATCGGGGTTCGCGGCGATGATGTCGCGCACGAACATGCCCATCACCTTGGTGGCCTCGCTGCTCTCGACGCCGGGTCGCGCGACCGGGACGGCGTAGTCGCGAAAGTCCGGCAAGTCGAGGTCGCGCAGCAGTAAGCCACCATTGGCATTCGGGTTGGCGCTCATCCTCCGCTCGCCCAGCGGGGCGAGCGCGGCCAGCTCGGGCACCAGCCGGCCGGAGTCGTCGAACAGCTCGTCGGGCCGGTAGCTGCGCAGCCACTCCTCGAGCATGGCGCGGTGCTCGGCGTTCGTGCGCGTCGCCGAGAGTGGCACCTGGTGCGAGCGGAACGTCCCCTCGACAGGGACGCCGTCGACCTGCTTCGGCCCCGTCCACCCCTTGGGGGTACGGAGCACGATCATCGGCCACGCCGGGCGGGTGGGGGCGCCTCCACCGCGGGCAAGAGCTTGGATGGACGCGATCTCATCGAGCGCCCAGTCGAGCGTGGTGGCCAGTTTCTGATGGACGTCCGCGGGCTCGTCCCCTACGACGAAGCGCGGCTCGTACCCGTAGCCGCGCATGAGCGAGGCGAGCTCCTCGTCTGGGATGCGGGCCAGCACCGTCGGGTTGGCGATCTTGTAGCCGTTCAGGTGCAGCACCGGCAGGACCGCGCCGTCGCCCACCGGGTTGAGGAACTTGTTCGAGTGCCAGCTCGCGGCGAGCGGTCCGGTCTCGGCCTCGCCGTCACCGACGACGCAGAGCGCCAGCAGGTTCGGGTTGTCGAGCACGGCGCCATATGCGTGGACGAGCGCGTAGCCGAGCTCGCCGCCTTCGTGGATCGAGCCGGGCGTCTCGGGCGCGACGTGGCTGGGGATGCCGCCCGGGAAGGAGAACTGCCGGAACAACGCGCGCAGGCCGTCCTCGTCCGGGCCGATGGACGAGTACACCTCGCTGTACGTGCCCTCGAGGTACGCGTTGGCGACCAGGCCCGGTCCGCCGTGGCCCGGCCCGGTGATGTAAATGGCATCGAGGTCGCGTTGCCGGATCGCCCGATTCATGTGCGCGTACAAGAGGTTCAGGCCCGGCGTCGTCCCCCAGTGCCCGAGTAGTCGTGGCTTGATGTGTTCGGCCTCCAGCGGCTCGCGAAGCAAGGGATTGTCGAGCAGGTAGATCTGGCCGACCGACACGTAGTTCGCCGCTCGCCAGTACGCATCGATGGCGTTCAGCTCGTCTGGGGACAGGACCGGTTCAGGCATAGCCACATCGTGTCATCGAGCAGGTCGGACCCGCCCGGACCCTCCGGGAACGTGCCGGACCGGCCTCGGTCGGCCCAAATTCGCCGGCACTTTGGCCGGATTCAGGGCAAGCATGCCCCAGGGACGGGACTTTCGGCCCAAGACCTTGGAAGCCACGCCTGGTGTGCTCTTCCCGTGAGGTCGTCGTGAAGATACGATCTCAAGCTGCTTCCCAGGGATGGGCTACGAGGGGCGAGGCAAATCCACGATGAGCAGATCTTTTCCGCCGACGGTCGTCCGCGACAGCGACGCGTCGGTTACGCCTGGTATCGACCAGCCGGTCAGGTTGCTGATCGTCGACGGCCACCCGGTGACGCGCTGGGGTCTCGCGCGGATCGCTGACGAGCAGCCCGGCCTGCAGGTCGCCGGCGAAACCGGCTCGGCCGCCGAGGCACTGCAGCTGGCTGCCGCACTCGAACCCGACGTGGTCACCATCGGCGTCGGCCTGTGCGACGGCAACGGCCTGGATCTGGCCCGCGAGCTGCGTGATCGCTACGTCGGCCTGGGCATCGTCATCCTCACCTCGCGTGGCGAGGACGACATCCTCTTCCGCGCACTGGAGACCGGCGCATCGGCGTTCGTGTCGAAGATGGCTGCACTGCCCGAGATCGTCGCCGCAATCCGGCACTCCGCCGTTGCCGCTTCGTCGTTCAGCGCCGCAGGCCTGGCCCAGGCACTGCGCCGCCGCCAGGAGACGACCGAACGGCTGACACTCAGCCCGCGCGAGCGCGAAGTACTGTTCCTGCTGCAAGAGGGCCGTTCCGTCCCGGCGATCGCGACGTGCCTGTTCATCAGCCTGTCGACCGCCAAGACCTACGTGGCGCGCCTCTACGAGAAGCTCGGCGCGACCAACCGGGCAACCGCCCTGATGGCCGCAGTCCGGCTCGGCCTGGTCCAGGAACCGCAGCCCGTCCTCAGCTGACCTGGGAACGCAGCGCCGCCGGAGAGGCGGCCGCTGCCCTGCGCGCTCCTCGAGACACGGCAATCCACCGTGATCACCTGCGCTTTGCCTACCTCCGCTGGTGCAAGATCCGCAGGTGATCAAGCTCGGGCGGGTGTCGCCACGCTGCCGATTCCATGGCTCTCTGTCCGGCAAGGACAAGATCATCCGGACCGCCCGGTTCGGCTGTCGGCCGAACGGTTGATCAACTGCGGTCGATCGCCCAGTGTTAGACTGACGTGAACTGCCAGCACACTAAGTAACGAGGGGACGCAAGGCGCTGCCGGTAAATCGGCGGCATGCGGCCCAGCAACACGGACCCGGACGGTTCGACTGAGCGCACACGCACAGTCACGGCCGCGAGGGGACGCCGTCGGGGGAAGTCGGGGGACTTCGCATGAAGGTATGCGTAATCGGGCAGGGCTACGTCGGCTTGCCATTGGCAGTCGAATCAGTAAAGGCAGGGCACGAGGTCGCCGGCCTCGATGTCCAGGCGAGCCGGATCGACGCGCTGCGCCGCTACGAGTCGTTCACGTCGGACATCTGCTCGTCCGAGCTGCGTGCGGCCTTCGAGACAGGCCGCTACACGGTCTCGGTCGACCCGGACGTCCTCAAGGACTTCGACGTCGCGATCATCACCGTGCCGACGCCGCTGAAGAACGGCGTGCCGGACCTGTCCTACGTGGAGCAGGCCGCAGTGACAGTTGGGAAGTACCTGCGTGCCGGCGCGACCGTCGTGCTCGAGTCGACGTCATACCCGGGCACCACCGAGCAGATCGTCCTCCCGTTGCTGGAGAAGTGGTCGCAGCTGTCGGTATTCGACTTCCATCTCGGCTTCAGCCCGGAGCGCATCGATCCCGGCAACGCGCACTGGAAATTGCACAACACACCCAAGCTCGTGTCCGGCCTCGAGCCATGCTGCCTTGACGCGGTCGACGCCTTCTACAGCACCGTCGTTCGCAAGACCGTCCGCACCAGCTCGCTGATGACCGCCGAGCTCGCCAAGATCGTCGAGAACACGTTCCGGCACGTGAACATCGCAATGGTCAACGAGATGGCCATGATGGCCGAGGCGCTCGGGATCTCCATCTGGGACGTGCTGGAGGCGGCCGACACCAAGCCGTACGGCTTCATGAAGTTCACTCCAGGTCCAGGCGTCGGCGGCCACTGCCTGCCGGTCGACCCGGCGTACTTGTCCTGGCGGGTGGAGCGAGAGCTCGGCCAACCGTTCCGATTCATCGAGCTCGCCAACGACGTCAACTTCCACATGCCGCACCACGTCGTGGATCGCGCTGCCCGGATGCTCAACGCCGGCTGCAAGCCGGTCAACGGCTCGAAGGTGCTCGTACTCGGCCTGGCTTACAAGGCCGGCACCGCGGACGTCCGCGAATCGCCGTCGTTCAAGGTGATCGAGCTGTTGGAACGTCGCGGCGCGGTCGTGTCGCTGGCTGATCCGTGGGCGGACCCGGCGAGATTCCCGGTGCAGACGTGGAGCCCGCGCGACTGCCCGATCAGCGACTTCGACCTCGTCGTGCTGCTGACCGACCACGCGGAGTTCAACGACGCGCTAATCAAGGGCGCCGCGCGGGTGCTCGACTGCCGCAACCACTTCGCACCAGCGTCCAATGTCGAGCGGATCTGAGTCGCATGAGACTCGGGGGGATCTCGGTGCTCATCTTGATCGCGGTGCTGCTCGCGATCGTGATCTGGGTCCTGCTCACAAAGAACGCCCCGGCCAGCGTGAGCCTATACGCGCCCGTCGGCCTGCTCAGCCGTGTGGCTGTGGCGGGGACCGCCTACCTCCGCGTCGCGGGGTAGGTGAGCTGGGATGAAGGTGAGGGCGAGAGACCTGGGCAAACATGTCCTGGGGGCAGAGCAGTACGGCAAAACAGGGGGGAGGAATCATGTACGGGGGACTCGCTTCTACGGGCGCGGGCGGCATCTACTTGCTGGGGCACGTAATTGGCCTCAACTACGTCGTCGCCACAGCGGTTGGATTGGTACTGGGCGGTATCGCAATGGTGCGCCTGGCCAGCCGCAAGGGGCGTCAGGCGCTCAATCGCGTCTGATCGCTGTCCGAAGGTCAGTACTGCTGTTGGTGGCCGTCTCGTTGACGGCCACCACAGTGGTGGTGTTCATGCGTACGCACGACGTCGTCCTGATCTCGTACTGGTGCCTCGGCGCACTCGTGATCATGGGATGCCTGGGAATGTTCGTCCGGGGCAACAGCTACACGCATCTGCCCATGGCGCCGGGCAGGGTCTTGGCGATCATTCCCGCCTACAACGAGATGCAGTCGGCCCTCGACGCGACCGTGTGGTCGCTGATCAACCAGACGCGGCCGCCGGACCTGATCGTCGTGATCGACGACGGGTCGGTCAATCCGGTCCGCGGGTTCGATCACCCACTCGTCTCCTGGCAGCGGCAGGAGAACACGGGCAAGCGCGGTGCGCAGTGCACGGTGTTGGGGGGGTTCGACCGCGACGACTTCGCGTTCATCATGACGGTCGACTCGGACTCGGCGCCGTATCCCGATGCCCTGGAGCACTTGCTCCGCGCGATGAGCGACCCGCGCGTCGAGGCATCCACCGGAATGATCTACATCCGGAACTTCGAGGAGTCCTGGGTCTCGCGCGCCGCTGACATGGACATCGGCATGTCGTGCGTGATGATGCGCGCGTCGCGGTCCGCGCTCGGTTGCCTCGAGACGACGTCCGGGGCGCTCGCGGTCTACCGCACCTCGCTGCTCTACGACCACCTCGATGCGTACGCGGTCGAGTGCGGCACCGGCGATGACCGCTGGCTCGCTCTGCGGGCACTGCATCGCGGCCAGGTTGTCGGCGTGGCCGAGGCGGGCGTCGAGACCGACATGCCCACCACGTTGAAGGGCACCTACCGTCAACGGCTGCGCTGGGCGCGGTCGTGGTGGTGGATGCTGCCGTACGTATTCACCCGGCTCAGCACCAAGCAGACGTTGTCGCCCGCGTTCGGCCTCATGCAGTTGATCGTCACGCCGCTCATGCTGAGCTGGATCGCTGTCATGGTGCTGGTGCACGGCATCCACGGCCGCTCGCTCGCGGTGACCGTCCTCTACCTCGCGACATACGTCATCGTGCGTTACTGCACCGCCGCGTTCTACGTGATGGGCCGTCCGAACGTCACGCGCCGACAGAAGCTCGTGCTGTGGCTGATCGGAACGCCGGCTTCTGTCCTGCTGAACATGATGTTGCTCATGCCGACCCGGTACTACGCGCTGTTGAAGCTGCGTGACAACCGCTGGCAGACCCGCGAGGTGGCGGCGGAGCCTTCCCCGGAGATCGAGCACACGCTCGTCCTGGCGGGGAGTTCTCGATGAGAAAGCCGGAGTTTGACTACCACGCCTTCGATAACGGGGATGTGTCTATTGATCGCTCGGCAACGAGCGTTCTGGGGGGAACATCATGATTGGCAAACGATCGATAGCGATCGCGTTCGGCGTGGTGGCGGTGTTGTTGCTGCCGCTCGCCGGAGGTGAGGCGCTGGCCGCACCGCCGAAGAGGCAGCCGGCGCCGACCGTCACGGCGACGACGCCGTTGAACGGCGCGACCGACGTGGCATTGAACGTGGCGCCGAGCGCGACGTTCGACGTGAACATCGCCGCGTCGCCGACGGTGACCCTGGCCAACTCGGCAGGCGTGGCGGTGCGGTTCGACGTGGTCGTCTCCGGCTCGATGCTCACGATCACCCCGCGGAGCCCGCTCGCGACCACGACGGCGTACACGGCCTCGGTGAAGGCGTCCAACGCCATCGACGGCACGTCGATGAGCAAGCCGTACAAGTGGACGTTCACGACCGGCATCGTCGTGCGGCCGGTGAACAACGACTGCTCCGCCGGCACGGTCGAGTTCACGTTCGACGACGGGCCGACCGCCACTACGCCGAGCGTGATCTCCAGGCTGCAAGCGCTGAACCTCAAGGGCACGTTCTTCGTGCTCGGCGACGAGATCGCCGGCAGTGCGACCGGTCAGCAGACGATCCGCGACGAGTACGCGGCCGGCTTCGGCGTCCAGAACCACACTTACGACCACATGTCGTTCACCGGCGTATCAACCGGCACCGCGCCGCTCACCGATGCGCAGATCGTGCAAGAGCTCGACAGCGCCTCGGACGCGATCGTCGCTGCCGGCGTGCCGAAGCCGACGCTGTACCGCCCGCCGTACGGCGACATCAACGCGCATGCCGACCAGGTCGCGCGTGACGCCGGCTACCGCATTGTCATGCCGTGGAGCACGGCTACCGGCAACATCATCGACAGCCGCGACTGGACGAGCGGCGTCACTGCCGCGGACGTCGTCCGCAACGTTACGGTGGGCTACACGGACGCGTCTGGACAGTTCTTCCCGGGCATGAAGGCCGATTCGATCATCGCGATGCACGACGCCGACCCGATCGGCACGCCGAAGACGATCGATGCGTTGCAGGGAATCGTCGACTACATGAACGCGAACCACTTCTGCTCGACGTCGACCATTCGCCCGGACGCGACCGGCGGGATCGTGCCGCCGCCGCCACCGGTGTACCGCCCGCTCGACAACGACTGCTCGGCCGGGAACGTCGAGTTCACGTTCGACGACGGCCCGGACGTGAACACTCCGGCCGTGCTGGCAGCTTTGCAGGGTCTTGGCATCAAGGGTGTGTTCTTCGTGCTCGGCACCAAGATCGACGCCAGCGCGGCCAATGCGCAGACCGTGCGAGACGAGGTAGTCCAGGGACACACGGTGGGTGACCACACCTACGACCACTTGTCGCTCACTGGCGCCTCGACGGGAACCGCGCACCTGACAGATGCGCAGATCACCGATGAGCTAGAGAAGACCGCGACCAGCCTCACCAACCTCGGTCTGCCGAAGCCCACGCTGTACCGCCCGCCCTACGGCGACATCGACGCGTACACCGACAACCTGGCTCGCAGCCTCGGCTACCGCATCGTGATGCCATGGGCGCTCGGGGCGAACACCGGCACGCGCATCGTCGACAGCAAGGACTGGACGGGCATCACGCCGCAGCAGATCTACAGCAACGTCGTGAACGGGTTCACCGATGCCAACGGGTTCCACCCCGGCATCACCGCGAACTCGATCATCGCCATGCACGACGGCGAGACGGATACGACCATGAACACCATCGCGTCGCTGCAGCTGATCGTCGACTACATGAACGCGAACCACTACTGCGCCACGTCGACGATCCCTGACGACGCGACTGGCGGAGTGGTTCCGCTGCCGGCTCCGCCGGAGCCCGACACCGGCAACCTGGTGCAGAACCCGTCGCTGGAGACCGTCCCGGTCGGCTCGACCGAACCGAGTTGCTTCCAGCAGGGCGGTGCCAGCACGGGCTCCAACACGGCGACGTGGTCGGTGACCAGCGACGCCCACTCCGGCGCGAACGCCGAGCGGGTGGACGTGACCGCCTGGACGGCCGGGGATCGCAAGCTGATCGTGTCGCAGCGCTCCTCTCAGGTCACCTGCATCGCCTCATTGACCGCAGGTCAGTCGGTGCGGGCGTGGGTCTGGTACAAGGGCTCGTGGGCCGGTTACGGGTCGCCTACGGACAAGACGAAGGTGAGCATGGCGATCTACTACCGCAACAGTGCCGGCGGCTTCACGTACTGGATGAGCAGCCCGTTGCAGCCGCCGTCAGCCACCTGGAACCTGGCCAGTGTGAAGACACCACCGTTGCCGGCCGGCGCGACCGGTGTCAGCTTCGGCCTGGCAATCCAAGGCGTCGGCACCTTGATCACGGACGACTACGCGCTCGCTGTGCAGTAGCCGTCCATATGCTCCCGGGCGGGGGAATCCTCTCCCCCCGCCCGGGTACCTTCTTCAGGTATCGGGGGTTCCAATGACGCAGTCGGTCTTTGCTCGCCGAACTGTGGCGAAGCGCATCGCAGTTGCGGGCGGCGTCGGCCTCGTCGTCGGGCACGATGCGGACCGTCGTGACCAGCGTCTGGTCACCGGTCGACGTGCTCCTGACGACCATCTCGCACTGGGCCCTGCGCTGGTAGTCGCTCCATCTTTTCGCTTATGGCGTAAGGGAATCCCGGCTCGACAGCTCCGTGCCTGATCAAATACACTCGCACGCATGTTCGACGTCGAAGCGCCGCCGCTCACCGCTGCGGAGATCCTCGACGACCCCGACCAGGCCGCCGCCTGGCTCGCCATCGAACGCCCGGGCCCCGACGCGGTGGCCGCGATGTCGATGCTCGACCCCGCGCTGTTGAGCCACGCCGGGCGGGTCGACCTGCTCGTCGCGCTCGAGCGTCAGCAGGCATGGCTGGCCGCCAGGCAGCAACGCGTGCTCGCCGCCATGGCCGACCACACCGCCGACGCCGCCGACCCAGCCGACCGCACGGGCGCGTCCTGGGTCCGCGAAGACGTCGCCTGCGCCCTGCGCCTGTCCGGCCTCACCGCGCAGTCCCGGCTGCACACCGCCACTGACCTGGCCCACCGGCTACCGAAGACCTTGCGCCAGCTCGACCGCGGCGCCATCAGCTACCTGCACGCCCGCGCCCTGACCGACGCCGTCACCGCCCTCGACGACCGCACCGTCACCGAGGTCGAACGACGCGTGCTGCCCAAGGCGACCGAACAGACCCTGGCGAACTTCAAGACCAGCGTGCGCCGCGCCGTCACGACGTTCGCCCCGGCCCGCGCCGAGCAACAGCGCGAGCAGGCGATGGCCGAACGCCGAGTCTGCATCACGCCCCGCGAGGACGGCATGGCCGAACTGTGGGCGCTACTGCCGGCCGAAGGCGCCGCCGCGGTGTCGGCCGCGATCGACGCGCTCGCCTCGGCGCGGTCGGCCGATGATCCCCGGACCGCCGATCAGCGCCGCGCCGACGCCCTCGTCGAGCTCGGCATCGCCGCCCTGCACGACCCGCATCTTCCGCGCGCACAGGGCATGCGGCCCGCCGTGCAAGTCACCATCGCCCTGTCCACGCTGCTCGGCGTCGACGACCAACCCGGCGAACTGGCCGGGCAAGGACCCATCCCCGCCTCGGTCGCCCGGCGCATCGCCGCCGACCCCACCGGCACCTGGCGCCGCCTCGTCACCGACCCCACCGGCAGGCTGCTCGACTACGGCACCAGCACCTACCGGCCACCAGCCGATCTCACCCGATTCGTGACGGCGAGAGACCAGACCTGCACATTCCCCGGCTGCCGGCGCCCCGCGCACCGCTGCGATCTCGACCACGAGATACCAGCATCCGCTGGTGGCGCGACCAGTGCCGACAACCTCGCGGTCCTGTGCCGACGCCACCACCGCGCCAAACACGAAGCCGGCTGGCAAGTCCGCCGAAATCAGCAGACCGGCACGTCGCACTGGACCAGCCCCACCGGCCACCGGTACACCTCGACACCACCGCCATGCCCCAGCGACCAGACAGCCGCGGTCCCGCCGCTCTGACGGGCAAAGCAACACGCAAGATCACGAATCCCCCCTTCCGCGTCAGCTGAACGGCTGACATCTGTCGGTCGAACGGCCGACACGCGTCGTCCGAACGGTTGACCGATCGGCCGACAGCCGGGGCGGGATCGGCGGCGAACGACAAGCCGGTTGCCCGCTAATGCAGCAGGTCTGCGTGCCGAAGTCTGTCTACGAAGGGCGGTATATCGCCTGAGCCATAGCGCTCAGCGCGTGACCGGGAGGGAGCCGCCCTTCGCTAACTGTCCCGCTCGCGCACCGAAGGGGGTGACCGTGACGATTCTCTGCGAACCCGATCAGGATGTCGCTGACGTCCTGGTCACCTTCATCGACGGCGACGTGCGTACGGTAGCGAGCCTGCCGATTGCGGCACTCGCCCTGGACGCCGACGTCCGCCGAACCCTGGTCGTGATCGGGGCGGGCCTGGAGCTCGAGCAGGCGCTGCAGTTCGCGGCCCAGCTACAGCACGCGAACGTCGCCGCGGGCGTCATCTTGCTGCGCGAGTCACCGGACGCCGAGCTGCTTGCCCAGGCGGCCGAGGCCGGAGTCGTCGAGGTCGTCCCGTCAGGTGACGGCAACGCGCTCGCCGCCGCCTGCCAGCGCTTCCGGACCGCGGTACCGGCAGCGATATCGCCCGGATCCGAGCCTGAGCCGTCTTCCGCGCCGGGACGCGTCATCACCGTCTTCTCCGCCAAGGGCGGATGTGGCAAGACGACACTGGCGACGAACCTGGCCGTGGTGCTGCACGCCGGCGGAGCCAAGCGCGTCTGCCTGCTCGACCTGGACCTGGGCTTCGGCGACGTGGCGACCACGCTGCAGCTGCAGACCGATCGCACGCTCGCCGACGCGGTGACGCTGAAGCGCAAGCTCGACGCCCTGGGCGCTGCCGCGCTCGCCACACCGTTCCGTCCCGGCCTGGACTGCATCCTCGCGCCGGTCGGCCCGGGCGAGGCAGAGCGGGTTCCGGCGACCCTCGTCAGCGACCTGCTCGCCGTGCTTCCCGCGATCTACGATCACGTCGTCGTGGACACGCCGGCGCAGTTCTCCGAGCATGTCCTTGCCGCACTGGACAACTCGCATCACCACGTGCTGATGACGACGCCCGAGGTACCGACCCTGAAGAGCCTGCGGCTCACGCTCGACACGCTCGACCTGCTCTCGTACCAGCGCCGTGCACGCTCCGTCGTCTTCAACCGCTCCGACTCGCGAGTCGGGCTGGCCGAGGCCGAGGTCGAGCGCGTGCTGCGCAGCCCGGTCGCCTGCCGGATCCCGTCGAGCTGGGACGTCCCCGCCTCGATCAACCGGGGCATCCCGCTCTCTCTGGCACAGCCCGAGCATCCCGTCAGTGTCGCCGTGCGCCGCTTCGCCGATGCCTACCTCATCGCCGCGCCGGCACCCGAACTCCGTCGCTTCGAAGCGCCGGACGTCAAACGGTGGGGGACGTCATGATCCCCACCGTCGCCAGACAGACCGATCCCGAAAGGGGATTCGGTCGCAGATCCAGCCGCGACCCCCCGCGCAGTAAAGGAGGCCGCAGCTACGTCCGATGAAAACAACTGCAGAAGTTCGAGAAATGCGTCGACACATCAGCAGCCAGTCCGGCCGCTGAACCTCCAGAAAAGGAAGAACCAAATGCTGAAAAGACTCCAGGAAGCCCGCAAGAACGAAAAGGGCTTCACCCTGATCGAGCTCCTGATCGTCATCGTCATCCTCGGTGTCCTCGCCGGCATCGTCGTCTTCGCGGTCAGCGCGTTCAACAAGCAGGGCCACACCGCTGCTTGCAAGTCCGACGTCAAGAACGTCGAGATCGCGCAAGAAGCCGCGTACGCGAAGAGCGCGCAGGGCGGCACGGCGGCTTATGACGCCAGTGTGGCTGCGCTCGTCACCGATGGATTCCTCAAGGAAGCTCCGTCGACCTCGTACTACACCATCGCCACAGGCCTCACCGGCGTAGTCACCGTGGGCGGCGCGGCGTACACCGGCACCCAGTGCGACGCCGTCTAAGTACGCACTGACGGTGGGGAGGGCCGATCCAGGTCGGCCCTCCCCACCACCACCATCAACCATCTGCCTGATCCCCGGAGGATTCTCATGCACGGTCACGCGATCGGCGACCGAATCGACGGTCTGCTCGGTGAGCTGTGGCAGGCGCACGGCACCGACCTGCTAATCACTGCCGGTCTGCCGCCGCAGATCCGGGTTCATGGCAGCTTGCACCCCGTTGCCGAACAGTCGGTGCTCACGCCGGACGACACAGACGCCCTGCTCGCCGACCTCCTTACGCCTGAGCAGACGGAAGCGTGGAACACGAACCACGAATACGACTTCTCCTTCAGCTGGCGCGACAACGCCCGCGTCCGCGGCAACGCGTTCAGCCAGCGCGGCGCGACGGCGATTGCGCTGCGCATGATCCCGCGCGAGATCCCGACGATGGAGCAACTCGGCCTGCCGCCGGTGCTGCATGACTTCGCCAAGCAGCATCAAGGGCTTGTACTGATTACCGGCCCGACCGGCTCTGGCAAATCGACGACGTTGGCGGCCATCATCGACCAGATCAACACAAACCGAGCCTGCCACATCATCACCATCGAGGACCCGATCGAGTACGTGCACGACCACAAGCTCGCAGCGGTGAACCAGCGGGAGGTCGGCTCAGATACATCCTCGTTCGCGAACGCGCTTCGCTCCGCGCTCCGCGAGGACCCCGACGTCCTGCTGGTCGGCGAAATGCGCGACCTCGAGTCGATCCGGTTCGCCCTGACGATTGCCGAGACCGGCCACCTGGTCTTCGCGACCCTGCACACCAACGACACAGCACAGTCGCTCGGCCGCATCATCGACGTCTTCCCCGGCGACCAGCAGGCGCAGGTGCGAGTGCAGCTCGCCGCCGCGCTCACCGGAATCGTCTACCAGCGACTCATCCCGCGCATCGGCGGCGGCCTGATCGCCGCCTACGAGGTGCTTGTCGCCGACACCGCGATCCGCAACCTGATCAAGGAGGGCAAGACCCACCAGCTGCGCAACTCGCTGGTCACCGGCCAGCGCGACGGCATGGTCACCTTTGAGCAGTCACTGTCGGCGCTGGTGCAGTCCGGCCAGATCAGCTACGAGGACGCGGTCGCGCGCAGCCTCTATCCAAAAGAGGTCGAGCCGCTGCGGGTGCGAACGGGCGTGCCGGCATGAGCATGAGGCACCGCAAGGGCGCGAACCTGGAACCGCTCGTCGCGGAGCCGGCGCCGTACCGGCCCGAACCGGCCAAGCCCGCCGACATGGGGGTGAACGTTGGCGGTGCGCGCTTGGGCGAGTTGCTCGTCCGGGAAAATCTGGTCACGCAGGAGCAGGTCGTCGCGGCGCTCGAAGCCGCGAAGGCGGGAACCGGCAAGCGGCTGGGACAGCTGCTGGTCGAGCTCGGCAACCTGGACGAGCGTGACCTCGCTCGCGTCCTCGCCAAGCAGCAGTCGCTGGAGGTCGTCGACCTCCGCCAGATCACGCCGGACCCCGCCGCCACCGAGCTGATGAGCGAGGCGATGGCCCGGTCGCTGTCGGCCATCGCGCTCTCGATCGAAGGCGACACGGTGATCGTCGCAGTCGCCGACCCGGCCGCGCAGGTTGTCAAGAGCCTGCGCGAGGTCTTCGGCAAGCCGGTGACCGTCCGGGTCGCGTCCGAGCCGGATGTCATACGCGCGATCGGCAACAGCTACCGCGCGCTGACCGGCATCGGCAGCCAGGTCAAGGCCTTCGAAGCCCGCGACGTCGTGCGCAGGGACACTCGCGTTGAGACCGCCGTCGCGAGCGACGATGCGCCGGTGGTGCAGGTCGTCCAGCTCATGATCACCCAGGGCCTGCGTGACCGCGCATCCGACATCCACGTCGAGCCGCAGGACGATCGCATCAGAGTGCGTTACCGCGTCGACGGCGCGTTGCACGACATTCTGGACCTGCCCGGCTCGATGGGCCCCGCACTGGTCAGCCGCATCAAGATCCTCGCCGGCATGAACATTGTCGAGCGGCGCCGGCCTCAAGACGGCCAGATCAGCATGGACGTCGAGGGCCGCGCGGTCGACATCCGCGTGGCCACGACGGCGGTCATCGGCGGCGAGAAGGTCGTGATGCGACTGCTAGACAAGAGCCGGCCGCTGTTCAAGCTCGAACAGCTGGGGATGCCCGCAGACATGAGGGGGCGGTACTCCACGCTGATTCGATCACCGTACGGAATGATGATCTGCGCCGGCCCGACCGGTAGCGGCAAGACGACGACCCTGTACGGGTCGCTCGGCGAGATCAACAGCCCGGATCGCAACATCATGACGATCGAGGATCCGGTCGAGTACACGTTCCCGTCGATCAACCAGATCCAGATCAACGAGCAGGCCGGCATCACGTTCGCCGGCGGCCTGAAGTCGATCTTGCGGCAGGACCCCGACGTCATCTTGGTCGGCGAGGTCCGCGACGTCGAGACCGCCCGTATCGCTGTGCAGTCCGCGCTGACCGGGCACTTCGTGCTCTCGTCCCTGCACGCGACGGATGCCGTCTCGGCGCTGCATCGCCTGCTGGACATGGGGATTGAGAACTTCCTGGTCGCGTCATCGGTCACCGGCGTGCTCTCCCAGCGCCTGGTACGGCGGATCTGCGACAACTGCCGTGAGTTCTACGAGCCACCTGCGGAGGAACTCGCCTTCCTGCACGCGATGGGTGGCGGGATACCGGAAGCCGGCTTCGTGCGCGGCGCGGGCTGCAACTTCTGCGCGCACACCGGCTATCTGGAACGCATCGGCGTGTACGAGCTGATGACCGTCACCGACTCGGTCCGCGAGCTGATTCTCGATCGTGCGTCGCACGACGAGCTTCGCAAGCTCGCCCGAGCCGAAGGCATGCGGACCCTGCAAGAAGAGGCGGTTCGCCTTGTGGAGACGGGCGTGACGAACCTCGCCGAGGTCCTCCGATCCATCTACGTCGTGGGAGCCTGACATGAGCAAGTACTCGTACGTCGCGATGAGCGTGGATGGCCACTTCACCAAAGGCGTGGAGAAGGCCGACAGCCGCGAGGCCGCCGAGCTCGCCCTCTACGAGCGCGAGCTTCGCAACATCCGGGTCAGTGAGAAGAAGAGCTTCCTCAAGGGCGAGATTTCCGCACCCCGTGTCAAGCGGGAACAGGTCATGCACCTGTCCCGCCAACTCGGTGCTTTCATCCGCGCTGGTATTCCGTTGATCGACGCCGTGCACACCCTGGGCGCCGAGGCGGATAACACCTCGGTGCGCAGAATGATGACCGATGTCGAGCTACGCCTGCGTGGTGGCGAGAAGCTGTCGGACTGCTTCGACCGTCACCCGAAGATCTTCCCCGAGTTTTACCGCGGCATCCTGCGATCAGCAGAGTTGACGGGTCAGCTCGATACTGTGCTCGACCAGCTCGCGAGGTACCTCGAGCGCGACTTGGAGGCGCGGCGCAAGGTCAAGGCCGCGACAATCTACCCCGCCGTGATCATGGTGATGTCACTCGTCACCGTCGTCGTGTTGGCGACCTTCGTACTCCCAAAGTTCAAGGACTTCTTCGCCAGCCTCAACGCGAAGCTGCCGCTTCCGACCCGCATGTTGCTGGCCGTGACTGACTTCCTAACGAAGTGGTGGTGGGCGCTTGGCGTCGGCACCGCGTCCGCAGCTCTCATAGTCTTCCTGGCGCTCAGAACCGAGGTCGGCCGGCATGCCAGGGACCGCCTCGTGCTAGCCGCGCCGGTGCTCGGCGTCACCGTTCAGTTCGCACTCGTCGAGCGATTCTGCCGCATTCTCGCCTCGATGGTCGGCGCAGGCGTCGCACTGCCGGAGGCACTGCGGGTCGCGACCGAGTCGCTACGCAACCTGGTCTTCATGCGTTCGCTCTCGGGCGTGGGAGAGGCGATGCTCGAAGGAGAAGGTCTTGCCGGTCCGCTGATCCACAGCGGCCTGTTCCCGACGACAGCCGCACAGATGATGCGGGTGGGCGAGGAGACGGGCACGCTCGACACCCAGCTCGCTGTAACCGCCGAGTACTACGAGGGTGAACTCGACTACAAGCTAAAAAAACTCACCGCACTCTTCGAGCCGATCGTAATCGTATTCATGGGCGTCATCGTCGGCTTCGTGGCGATCGCACTCGTCTCGGCGATGTACGGCGTGTTCCGACAGGTCAAGGTCTGATGTTCCGCCGTGGGCAAATTCGCGGCGAGCGGGGTGAGACCCTGCTCGAACTACTCGTCTCGATCACGATTCTCGGCGTTTGTGTCGCCGCTATCGGCTCGGGAATCGCGATGAGCGTCAAGGTCTCGGCCATCCATCGATCCCAAGCAACCGCCAGCGAATGGCTGCACGATGCTGCCGAGTCGCTGGAGTCTCAGTACACGGCCTGCACTTCGTCCTACGTATCCAAGCTCCCCTCCACTCCGACGAGTTACAACACACCGTCCGCACCCGTCAGATTCTGGGACACTGCCAACGGCACATTCGACTTGGGGACCTGCCCAAGTCCAGATCCCGGTCTGCAGCAGGTGAAGATCTCGCTCACGAGCACGGGTGGACAGGTCACCGAGTCGCTGACGGTCATCCTGCGGAGTCCGTCATGACGACGGACGAATGCAATCAGAAGCGCCGGCAACCGCGTCACCGAGACGGCGGATTCACGCTGATCGAACTCCTCATCACGATCGCGATTATGGGCGTAATCACGCTTCCGCTAGGCAACCTCGTGATCAGCTACTTCAAGAACACCGCTAACACAACGGCACGTCTCGCAGGCTCGCACGACGCACAGATCGCCGCCGCATATTTCTCTCAAGACGTCGCGAGCTTAGGGGTTCACTCTGCTGGAGCGCCTGCAACTTCGTTGTGGGTCACGCCCTTCGGCGGCGCCCCAGCGTGTGGATCGGCCGTGGCCGGTGGAACTCGGATCCTTATCATGGCTTCCGACGACTACTCGACCGCGACCGCCGGAAGTTTCAGCACCACGACCACACCGCAAATCGTGAACATTGCGTATGTCGCGACGTCCGTTGGAACCGTCAGCCAACCGCGTTACGAACTGCATCGAGTTCGCTGCGTGGGCACCGCGAGTAGTGGATCAGATGCGACGTTGATGCACAACCTTGTCGCCATTCCCGCGGTACCGATCTGTGACATCACTGCTGCCACGGCCTGCAGTTCGTCCACGCCTTACCCCGGACAGGTTCAAATGAACCTTGTCATTATGGACACATCGAGCCCCTCTGCTACGTATTCGGTAGCACTTTCTGGACAGCGGAGACAAACATGACCTCCAGTAGGCGGCGCTCTCTCAAGAAAGACGACGGTGCGACACTCATTCTCGTACTGATAATTGTCACCGTGTTCTCGATAGTCATCGGCGTAATCCTCTCGCAGACAGATACCAGCCTGCGCACGACCCTGGTATTACGCGATCAGGCAGCATCCGCATACAGCACCGATGGGGCCGCTCAAATTGCCATCAACAACCTCGCGACGGGTCCCTATGTAAACCTCAATGGCCAGAAGTGCTTTACGCTGCCAGGTGGCACGACCTCAAATACGCTTCCGCTGACGAACGGGCAGTTTGCCTCAGGGGCTGGTGCCGCAGCATCCGCCGTCGTCACCTGCGACACGGATCCCGCCAGCGGAGATAACGGGCAAGAGAACCTGCACTCTCCCGGCCAAGCAATCCTCACGTTGAACCCTGCTACGACATCTAATGGCAACAACCCACAGGGCATTCAAATCAACGTGAACGGTAACGTCGGCTCGTGCGGCGGTTGCACCTACGTTCAAGGAAAGATCTTCTCGTACTCAGATATCAACGTGACCAACGGAACGAAACTGATCGACACGAATGCGGCTGTGCAATATGTGTCGGCATACGCCCCACACCCAACGTGCGGGCAGGGAGTAGTGCAGGCTTCCGGAGGGACAACGAGCTGCACTCAAAATCTCACTAAGCCTGCCGACCCGAGCTATTCGCTTCCGGCCGCCAGCCAACTCGGCACGGTCCCGACGGGCGTTATTCCTACCGCCTGCGGCGTTGCGGGAAGCGCCGTTGCATATTTCAGGCCGGGCCGATACACAGATCCGAGCGCGTTGCAGAGTTGCAGATCGACGACGATGGTGTTCCAGCCGAACGCTGATGGTAGTAATGGCATATACTTCTTTGACTTTCCTACGAACAATCCAACTTGGACCGTAACTCAGGCGTTGATAGGCGGAACCCTTGCGCCGGGTGTGAATCCGAATGTGAGACCGACCGGTGATGGCTCATGTGTGGATCCGATTCACCCTCAAGGTGGGACACCACAGCCTGGCGTGGAGTTTGTATTCGGACGGACATCGCAGCTAACGGTCTACAAGGCATCCGGCGCCGGCAGTGTGCCCGGCATTGTTGAAATCTGCGGATCGCGGGACACGACGCCAGGCACAGTCAGCGGCCAGCCGCCGATTGCGCTGTACACGCCCGAGGCAGATGTCCGTGACGCGTCCAACACGATCGTCGCCCACGCATTTTCACAGGGCACCGCTGTGCTGAGCACAACGGGAGGTGGCAAGCCTCTCGTTTTCTTGCGCGGAACGGCGTACGTCCCGTACGGCGTCGTTAACCTTTCTGTCGCGAACGCGTCTACACAGTTGTTCAATTTTGGCATTATCGCTTGGGAGCTGCTGCTTGACGTTAATCCGCAGAACTCAGGTAGTAGCCTCATCTATGTCGACAACGTCTCTGATGGGTCTACGCCAACCCCTGTCGTGACTCTCCTCCGTGTCTATACATGTGCAGGTGCGTCCGCGTGCTCAACAAGCGGAACGCCACGGCTTCTCGTCAAGGTCTCGATTGCTCATCCATCGGGCGGTCCCGCAACTGCAAGCATCCTGAGCTGGAGTCAGCCGAACTGACACAGGGTCGACGGCGTAAGCCCACAAGGTGTGCGCCCATGGCCACGGGCATCGCGCCGGTATCTAACGCCTCGATCTGCCTTGGCGGATCGGAAGCTTTATCGCACGGGAGGGACCCTGCAATGACCACATCCAAGTCGCAGAGCCAACCTAACCGGTGGGCTTACCCGCCGACGGCTACGCCAACTACCGCTTCGAGCGGGCCGCGCCATTCCTATTCGGCCTCGTCTACCACTCCCGCTACGTCCTTCTACCCGCCAGCGTCAGCGTATCCGAGCCCATCGTCGATCTACCGCCCTCAGTTCCCGACACGTTCGGGTGCTCGACCGCGGCGCAAGAACAACAAGGTCCGCAACATTGTGCTTGCGGTCGTGGCTCTGCTGCTCGCGAGTGCCGCCGCGATCGTCGTCGTGCTGAAGGTATCGAGCGATGGCGGCAAGTCGAGCAAGGATGCCGCGTTCATCAGCGCTATTCATCGCGGCGTTCCGCTGACCAACAAGGTGGCCAATGCCGAAATCGTGAAGGCCGGGCACATCGTGTGCGGCGCTCTGGACGCCGACCCGACGGTCAAGTCGGTAGCGGCGGCGCTCACCAGGCACAAGTATCGATACACCGCCGCCCAGCGCGGCATCTTCATGAGGGACAGCATCGCGGCCTACTGCCCGCAATTCAGCTACCTCGTCCCCCGTGCTGTCTGACGGCCCGCGAGCAGCCGATCAGCGGCCTAGGTGGCTGTAGGCGTCCGCGATGGACGGGCCGGCGAAGATCGCGATGAGGGCGCCGGCGATCATGAACGGGCCGAACGGCAAAGCGGTCTTGCGGCCCCCGCGGCCGCTGACCAGCACCACCAGACCGACCACGGCGCCGAGGACGAAGCCGCCGAAGGCGCCGACCACGAGCACCCGCCATGACAGGTAGGCGAGGACGGCCCCGAGGATGCCCGCCAGCTTGACGTCGCCGAAGCCCATGCCCGCGGGGTAGGCGAACGCGAGCGCGAAGTAGAACGCGAACAGGATGGCGCCGCCAAGAGCGGCGCGCGCGAAAGCGGACCAGTCACCGTGGACGCCCGCCGCCAGCGCCAGCAGCGCGGCGATCACCGGATACGACGGCAGCACGATCGAGTTCGGCAAGCGCTGGACGTCCAGGTCGATCAACGCCAGAGCGATACCGATCGCGCCGAAGTAGAGGTACGCGGGCAGGGCGCTCAGCAGGCCCAGATGGTCGAGCCGCAGAGCGAGAGCGACGAACAGCAATGCGGTAGACAGCTCGACGAGCGGGTAGCGCACGCTGATCCAAGCCCGGCACGAGGCGCAGCGTCCACGCAAGAAAAGCCAGCCGAACAAGGGCACGTTGTGCCAAGGACGGATCGGCACCCCACACGATGGGCAGTGCGACGCCGGAGTGACGAGAGATTCCGACCGCGGTACCCGGTAGATCACAACGTTGAGGAACGAGCCGACGGCCAGGCCGAGCAGCGCAACGAGGACGACCAGCAAGGATCAGCGCTCGGGGCGGCGCACGCGGTCCACCAGGTACATCGCGGCACCGGTCCGGCTGCTGACGCCGAGCTTGCGGAGCATCCCGGAAATGTAGTTCTTCACGGTCTTCTCGGCCAGGAAGACGCGCTCGGCGATCTGCTTGTTGGTCAGCCCCTCGCCGATCAGGTCGAGGATGCGCCGCTCCTGATCGCCGAGGGCGGCGTAGCGCGGATCCTCCTCGGGCCCCCGGCGCAGCCGCTCCAGCACCGAGCCGACCAGGCCCGGGTCGAGCAGCGACTCGCCGGCCGCGACCCGGCGCACCGCGCCGATCAGGTCAGTGCCCATCACACGCTTGAGCAGGTAGCCGGACGCGCCGGCCATGATCGCCTCGAACAGCGCCTCGTCGTCGGAGTACGACGTGAACATCAACACCGCCGGCGGCGGGTTCATCGCTGACCGTAGGTCACGGCAAACGGAGACTCCGTCACCGTCGGGCAGCCGCACGTCGAGGATCGCAACATCGGGACGCACTGCCGGAATGCGTGCCAAACCCTGTGCGGCAGTCGACGCCTCGCCGACCACTTCGATGTCGGCCTCGGCGTCGAGTAACTGCATGACGCCTCTGCGCACGACCTCGTGGTCGTCAAGCAGGAAAACTCGGATCATGGCAGTCCCTTGCCCACGCTGGTTGCCACGACGACGGTCGCCGCTCGCTTAAATCAACGGCCCCCGAGCGCGGAAGTTACCCACCGCCAGTGTTTCCATGGTGCCATCCCGAACGGCTGCTGCCTAACAGCAACACCACTCGGGACTTTCGGCCCCTGTGCCGCATAGCCCCACCGATGCAGATTGATCACGGGGGAATCCCCCATCGAGACGGGGGACTCGTGTACGACACCAATGGTTTAGAAGTACTGACGCCGCAGGACTGCCTGCGATTGCTCGGTTCGGTACGGGTCGGACGCATCGCGTACACCGACCAGGCGCTCCCGGCCGTCCAGCCGGTGACCTTCCTGCTCGACAACGACGCCGTGCTCGTCCGCACGGGCGCCGGCGCGCAGCTGGCCAGCGCAGCCCGCAACGCGGTCGTCGCGTTCCAGGTCGACCAGCTCGATCCCGAGTCGCGGTCCGGCTGGGCGGTCATGGTCGTCGGATACGCGCAGGAGATAACCGATCCGGACGAGGTGAGCCGGATCAAGCAGCTACCGCTGCGCGCGTGGTTCACGACCGATCACGATCACTTCATCCGCGTCTCGATCGAGCTCATCGACGGACGGCGCCTGTGCCAAGACATGCAGCACGAGGCGACACCGGACGACCAGCCACCGGTTCGGCCGTCCCACGTCGTGTGACGTCGAAATTCCCGGACTCGCTCCGATCTATGTACGAGGGATCGGAGGAGTCATGGCAAAGGTCTTGGTGGACGTCAGCATGTCGCTCGACGGCTACATCGCCGGGCCGAACGTCGGGCTGGAACAGCCGATGGCGAAGGTGGCGAGCGGCTGCACGAGTGGCTGTTCGCGGGCGACGATCACACGCCGGCGAACAGTGACGATGCCGCGGTGGCCCAGGAGCTCGTTGACAACCTCGGGGCAATCGTCATGGGAGACCGGACGTTCGATGTCGGCGTCGGGCCATGGGGCGGCACCCCGTTCCCGGTGCCATGCTTCGTGGTCACGCACTCGGCTCGTCCGGAGCTCAGCGCTCCCGGCGGGACGTTCACCTTCGTCACCGACGGCATCGCGTCAGCTGTGCAACATGCCGCCGAATCCGCGGGTGCCCGCGACATCTGCCTAATGGGCGCCGACGTCACGCAGCAAGCGCTCGCCGCCGGACTGCTCGACGAGATCCACGTCCATCTCGTACCGCTGCTGCTCGGCGGCGGCACCCGGCTGTTCAAGCATCTCGGCGATGCGCATGTCGAGCTGGAGCGCGCTCAGGTCGTCGACTCGCCAAGCGTCACCCACCTGCGGTACCGCGTCCTGAAATCGGGCTAGGTCGCCCGGCGGTGCAGCCACCAGATCGTCGCGCCGCCGAGCAGCAGCGCGAGCGTGACGTACGCGGACGCCTCGACGATCTGGAAGTGCCAGAACCTGCTTGCGGGCTGGTAGGAAACCCAGTTCGTGTAGCCGTGCTGGCTCATCCAGGCCTGGAACCCGTCGGGCGAGTCGACGCCGGTGGCGCGCGCCTGATCGAACACGCTGCCCGGGCTGAGGTGGTGGCCCGCCGCGTCCTGGACCCAGCTGTTGATGACCCACGCGCTGCGGGGGAACCCCTTGGGGGCGTCCGGAGCGGTGATCGGCGTCTGGATGAGCGGACGCAGGTAGACCACCGACGGCCAGGTGACCGCGAGCCAGCCGGCGGCGGTTGCGGCCATGGCGGGGACGGTCCGGCGGATCAGCGTCCCGAGCAGCGCGCCGAGCATGAATCCGAACAACGTGCGGGCGGCGAAGACGATGCCGGTGACCTCATACGCCCCTCCGCTGCCCATCCGTCCCAACAGGGTTCCGAACGGCCCGTACCACCAGCTGAACAGCGCGGAGAAGGCCAGAGCGAGCACGGTGAGCGTGACGCCGAGAAGCACGAGCTTCGTCGTGATCCATTGGACGCGGTTGCGGCCCTGCGTCCAGGCGAAGCGGAACGTCCCAGACTCCAGCTCGCGGGCGACGACAGGTGCGCCGACGAAGACGCCGAGCAGCCCGGGCAGGAACGTCAGGAATTGCGGCAGTTGCTGCGCCCAGTTCTGGTAGTTCCGCTGGAAGATGCCCAACGGGGTGTCGCAGGCAGGGTTACTGAACGTCCCGCAGGTGTTCAGGCCGAGATGGGCGTAGTCGCTGTGCATCGCCAGGCCGCTGATCAGCATCAGGATCCCGAACCCGCCGAGTACCACGACGGTTCCGGCGAGGGCGAAGCGGTGCTGCCGCCAGGTCACCCATGGCAGGCCGTGCAGGCGGGGCAGTTGCCAGCCCGTCCGCGTGGGCGCTGTGGTCGCGGTCATGAGGCACCGACCTCGACGCGTCGTGCAGCCGCGGACGGTCCGGGAAGGGCGGCCGCGTTCGGCGCGCGCAGGTAGGACAGCACGAGTTCCTCCAGGTTGGTGCCTGCGGTCTGCCAGCCAGGCGGTGGCGGCGCGGCCGTGCCGTTCGCGCGGACCAGCAGGCTGGTCTGCCGCTCACCTCGACACTCGTGGACGACAGGCAGCGCGGCCGCGACGGCTGCCGCTTGCTCGGTCGGGCCGGTGAGGAGCTGGTGGGTGTCGAGCAGGTCGTCGACGTCGCCGGCGACCTGCACGCGTCCGGCGGCGAGTACGACGAGGTAGTCGCAGACCCGCTCCAACTCGGAGACGACGTGGGACGACAGCAGCACGGAGATCCCGTCCTCGACCGTGGCGGCCATCAGCGTGCCCATGAACTCGTGGCGGGCCAGCGGGTCCAGGCGGGCGACCGGCTCGTCGAGGATCAGCAGGTCCGGGTGCCGGGCGAGCGCCACGGCGAGGGCGACCTGTGCGTGCTGGCCGCCGGAGAGCTTGCCGAGCTTGCGGTTCAGCGGAATGCCCAGCTCGGCGAGACGGGCGCGGGCGTTAGCCGCGTCGAACCGGGCGCTGAGGTTCTCGACCAGCCGCACCGTGTCGGCCACGCTCAGGTACTGGTAGAGCGGGGTGTCCTGGGCGACGAACCCGATCCGGTTCAGCGCGTCGTCCGAGCCGGGCGCGATGCCGCCGAGCACCGTGATCTCGCCGGTCGTCTGCTTGGTGAGGTCGACCGCGAGGTGCAGCAGGGTGGTCTTGCCCGCGCCGTTCGGACCGACGAGCGCGACGACCCGACCCTGCGGCACCGCCAGCGTGCAGTCGCGCAACGCCCAGCTCCGGCCGTACCGCTTGCCCAGGCCCTGGGCCTCGATCACGTTCACGATGCGATCACCCCCTTGTGGGCTCGGGTGAGATCGTGAAGTGCGCTAGTGAACAGCGCGGTGATCCCCTCCTCGTCCAGCCCGGCATCCGCCGCGGCGGTCAGCCAGCGGGTCAACCCGCGGCGCAGCGCCTGCTGGTCACGAAGTGGGACGACGTCGAGCGTCCCCTCGATGAATGTGCCCTGTCCAGGCCGTCCCGCCGCCAGCCCCTTGTGCTCGAGCTCGCGGTATGCCTTGAGCACGGTGTTCGGGTTGATCGCCAACCCGGAGACGACGTCCTTCACCTTCGGCAGCTGATCACCCGCGACGAGGTACCCGAGCCGCAAGGCGTGCTCCACCTGCCGGACCAGCTGCAGGTAAGTCGGCACTCCCGAAGTCGGGTCCAGCCGGAACTCAATCGGCGAACTGCTTCTCTGCTTATCTACCACCATAGATAAATGGTTACACGGTGAAGGTCGGACGTCAACCCGCGCCGAAGGGGGCGCCTGCGTACCCTGACGACGCTGGTGGTGACGGCGGCGTGAGGGGGCCGATGTATGCCCGATCGGTAGCTGTGATGGGCGGCGGCATGGCCGGGCTGTCCGCCGCGCTCATGCTGGCTCGCGATGGCCATCGAGTGACGTTGCTGGAGCGGGACGCCTTCGAGGTCGGCGCGCCCGAGGACGCGCCGCAGTGGCGGCGTGCTGGCATCCCGCATTTCCTGCAGCCACACGCCTTCATCCCACGGGGACGGGTCGAACTCAAGGAGCACCTGCCCGACGTGTATGCCGCGCTGATCGCGTCACGACAGCGACTACGCGCTATTCAGCCTGCTGGCGGCCGGCGCCGCGGCCACCCTCGACGCTGACGTCTTTCGGGTCTTCGTTCGCCGAATCGGCTTGTTGGACAGCACGCGCGTGCTCGATTCGGACGTCGGCATGCAGCACCGCATCGAGCCGCTTTTCTGCGAGCTGCTCGCCACGCCACGTCCAGCGGCCGGGCCACCACGCGACGAGATACTCGCGGCGAGCCGTGCCACGGCGAACGGTTGAATGCAGCGCCACGACAGTCTCTGTCCACTGTGGACGATCGTGCCCAACTACCTGGAGATCAGAAGCACGTAACGAAGAACTTCTCGATGCTTACCGTTGTCTCGCCGGTGAGGTTATCGGTAGTGGTGTGCGCCAGGAAGTGGATCATTAGCGATCCGATTGCGATGCCGTCGGCCGAATAGATTGTTCTCGGCTCCCGAACTACATCGTTTTGGACCGTGACTGCGTCGCTGCCGATCGTGGAGAAATGGCCATGGGCGACTCCCGCTAGATAGGAGCCGTCGGTGAAGTCCGTGCAGTAGACGAAGGTGTCGTCCCCGTGAAAGGCGAACCCGTTGTCGGTCTCCGTGACCTGCCCGGAACCCGTATCGGTCGCGTTCGTCACGCCCGATTTGACTACCGGCATGCACTCAGGCGGTGCGTCGGCAAAGGTCTCGGTGAAGGAGAAGGTAAAGCGCGTGACCGTCGCGCTCGCATTAGCCACTCCGGAACATGACAGCACGCTCGCAATTGACATGATCGCGATTAGGACGCCTCGAAGAATCCTCTTCTGAGTCATGCGCGACACGCCTCCCGTGTCAAGGCGCGCGTTAGCCGCCGTCGCAGAGCTCGCGTCTCGTCGCGGACCTGCTGACGCACAAGGCCACGCGTCCCCTGGGTCGCAGTGTGTGATGAGATCGGCCGGTGGCGCGCTTCGTAGCATTTCTCCGAGCCGTGAATGTCGGCGGTCGGCGGGTGGCGATGGCAACCGCCCGGAACGTCATGACGGAGCTGGGCTTCGACCAGGTCAGCAGCTACGTGAACAGCGGGAACCTGCTGTTCACCGCGACCCGGAAGCCGTCCGAGTCCACAATCCGCTCGGCGATGGAGGACGCGTTCGGCTTCGAGCTCACGACGTTCGTTCGCACGGCACGGCAGGTCAGGGCATTGGCCACCGAGAAGCCGTTCGGCGTGATCGCTCCCGGCCACACGCACTTCGCGCTGCTGACCCTGAATCCGCTGACTGCGACGGAGAAGAACGCGGTCGAGGAGCTCTCCAATGACCACGACGAGGTGGTCGTCCGGGGCCGAGACGTGCATTGGCTCATCCGCTCGAGGTCGCCCGAGACGACGCTCGGGCCGCGGCAGTGGTTGCAGGCGCTGCCCGACAATCCGACAACCGCACGCAACACCACGATGCTGGCGCGGTTGGCGGAGAAACTCTGAACCCGACGACTGAGGAGCGCTATGACGGTGTTCGACAGCTTCCGCCTCGACGGAAAGGTCGCCGTGGTCACCGGCGGCAACCGCGGCCTCGGCCGCGCCTTCGTCCGCGCACTTGGCGAAGCCGGCGCCCGCGTGGTCATCGCGGCGCGTGACTGGGAGCGATCCGAACGGGTAGCGACGGAGCTGGGCGCCATCGCGGTCACCACCGACGTCACGGACCCCGCGAGCGTGACGGCCATGCTGGACGCCGTCACCGAGCGGCTCGGACCCGTCGACGTGCTGGTGAACAACGCCGGCATCTGCTTCCACCGTCCCGCCGTCGAGGTACCCGCCGACGAGTGGCGTGCGGTGTGGGACGTCAACGTCGACGGCCTCTGGCACTGCTGCCGCATCGTCGGAGCGCAGATGGTCAGCCGTGGCACCGGCGTCATCGTCAACATCGGGTCGATGTCGGCGGTGATCGTCAACCGGCCGCAGATGCAGCCGGCCTACAACGCGTCCAAGGCCGCGGTCCACCACCTGACGAAGTCGCTCGCGGCCGAGTGGGCGCCGTTCGGGGTTCGCGTCAACGCGCTTGCGCCCGGCTACGTCAAGACCGAGATGTCACCCGTCGACGATCCCGAGTTCCGGCGCTACTGGATCGAGGACGCGCCGATGCAGCGCTACGCCGTCCCGGACGAGCTCGGTCCATCACTGGTGTACCTGGCCAGTGATGCATCCAGCTTCGTCACGGGCTCCGTCCTCGTCGTCGACGGAGGCTACACATTGTGGTGAACGGCCCCCGTCATTAACAGACAATTGTGGCTCGGGAAGATTTTCTCCGAATATTTGGAACACCTGGACGTATATCGGCGGCGCTACATGATCTGACGTCGAAGCTCATTTATGTGCGTGACATGATCCACGTTCGCCGTAATCGGCGTTCGACTATTCAAGGGGGGACCCAGAATGAAGCTTCGACATCTGGCTGCGGCAGCGGCGCTTGCCACGGTGGCTGTGGCATTGAGCTCAGGGTCGGCGATCGCCGACCCGCCGCAGCCCAGCGCCGCCTACGCGGGAAGCGTCGTCGCAGGCCCAGGAGCGACCGTCGTCAAGATCACCTACACGTGTTCGTCGGCCGCCTCGCCTATCAATCACCTGTTCGTAGCGGTGAAACAGGGCCCTGACGTCAACACGACCGACCGGTCGAGCAGTCAGTTCGCGCAGACGTTCTACAGCACCAACTGGAAGTCCGACAGCGGCCCGAACGCGCTCAACTGCGACGGTGTCGGGCACACGCAGGCAATCGTGCTCAAGCCACAGCCGGGCTTCGAGCCGAGCGTGCCACGTCTGCATTCCGGCTTGGCATTGGTACAGATTTGCCTCTACGACAATGTCACGCAATTCGGTGACTTTGGTGAGCCGCTGGACGGTGGATTCGCTCCGTCGTACACGATGGAGCAGGTGCACGCAGGCAACGGACAGGGCTGACCAAGCTCGCAATCCGAATGGCCCGCTGACCGTCCACTGTGGACGGTCAGCCGGCCTTTCCGGTCAGTCTTGCGGTGGTTCGCAGCTACCGAAGTTGAAGGGACCACCTTGCCGTTGGGCGAAAGATGCTCCACGGCTTGCACCTTCGCGTACACGCCGCCGTCCGCGTGCGTCATACCCCGTGCTGGCACCTCGTCCCGGAGAACCTCGCGCGAGAGTTCGGCTCGAAGAACGAGCCACACTGAGGGGTTCCCGCCCATCTCCTCGAACACCCCTGGTCAGGTCACCTGGACCGGATGAGCATCGCTTACTACGCGGCTGACCCGGGTCTTAGTCAGCGTCTTCGGGATGTGGCGCACACACCCGTCCAGTCATGCCGCGGCAAGTGCGGGCACCTGGTTGGTCGAATCAAGTGTGAGGCGTTGACGAGGCTGCGCTGATCACCGGCGCCCGGTGGATGGCACGATCGCGGATCGGGTCTGGGCAGGGTGGTGTGACGTGTGTTAGTTTGCCATCCACGCGGTGACCGCGTTGACGTAAGTCCGGGGGGATTTCGTGTCTATGCATCCTCAGTCTATTGCGCCGTGGCTTGCTCACGCTCGCACGGCGCGGCGTCGAAGCCTTGTTGGCCGACGGGGACGGCGCTTCCTACCGATCTTGGCCTTTAGCGTTGTCTTGGTCTCCGCTTTGCCTGCTATGGCTGACGCGACCTGGCAACCGCTCGGTGCGCTGTCTGCCGGTACCGGCCCGGTGGATCAGCCGCAGGTCGCGGTCGACGTCAGCGGCGATGCCGTTTACGTCTGGGAGATCTCGGAGGGGACCCTTTGTTCCGGAGGCCCTTGCGAGCGAATCCAGACCCGGTCGCGTTCGGCGGCGGGCGTTCTGAGCCCGGTCCAAACGATTTCGACTCAGGGGCAGTCGCAATCGTTGCCTCATGTGGCGGTTGATGCCAATGGCGACGCCTGGTTTCTCTGGCAACATTTCGACGGGACGATCGAGCGAATCCAGACCCGGTCGCGCTCGGCGGCCGGCGTCTGGACAGGAACCGCGACGGTGTCCCCCCCGAGCGGGAGTGCGGAGTTTCCGCAGGTGGCGGTTGACCCGAGCGGGAACGCGGTCTTTACCTGGGAATACTTTGACGGGACTCATTGGCGGATCCAGGCTCGTACGGTATCGCTAGCGGGTACGCGCAGTTCGACGCAGACCCTGTCCACCGCGGGCCAGGATGCGCTCTACCCGCAGGTTGCGGTTGACGGGAACAGTAATGCCGTCTTTGCCTGGCAGCGCTTCGACGGGTCAAACCAGCGGATTCAGGCACGCGTTCGTTCGGCAGCGGGCACCCTGGCCGCGACGCACACTCTCTCGGCCGCAGGTCAGGACGCTACCGAGGTGCACGTTGCAGTCGATCCGAGCGGCGACGCGGTCTTCGCCTGGGAGCGTTCCGACGGGACGGTGGATCGGATCCAGTCGCGTGCGCGCTCGGCGGCCGGCACACTCAGCTCGACCCAGACCCTGTCCGCCGCGGGCAAGAACGCTTATGACCCACGGGTGGCGGTCGACCTCAACGGCAACGCCGTCTTCTTGTGGCAGCGCTTCGACGGGATCTTGAATCGCGTTCAGGCCCGCGCCCGCACCGCGGCGGGCACGCTCAGCGCGACGCAGACCCTTGGGGACACGGGTACGACCATCCCGCTGGGGGCGCACCTCGCCGTCGACCCGCAGGGCAACGCCGCCGTTGTCTGGGAACACCGCGAAGGAACAGCTGTCTGTTGCACCCGCGTCGAGGCCCGCGTCCGCTCGGCGGACAGCACCCTCGGCTTGACCCAGTTCCTCTCACCCGCAGACCAGGTTGGATCGGAGCCGGCTGTGGCCGTCGATCCCAACGGCAACGCCTTTGCCGTCTGGGCCGAAACGACGACCGGAAACGCGTCCATTCCGGACTCCAAGATCCACGCTGCGGTTGGCCAGTACTGAGATCCACTCAACAGCTGAGATCCTTCAACGTCGCAGCTCCCCCACGCCGTGTGCGAGCTGGTCACCGCGGGACTTTCCGTGGCCGAGGCGTCGGTCGTCCTAAGGCTGAAGTCGGTCGACTAGACCGTCAGCATCGGCCACGGTGACGGTGAGCGCCGAATGACCATTCGGCCGTAGGAGCGAGGGAACAGGGTCGCGGAAGTGCACGCAGACGCCCGCTTTGCTGTTTGTACCGAACGTTAGCCCGTCATCGACCCATGACCCTCTCGCGCCAGCGGCGGTCCACCACCGGTAGTTACGGGTGACGTGAGCCTCATCGATGTTGGTGAGCGGTGTTTCCACGCTGAGGAACCCGAAGGTCGCTCGGAATGTCCCGTCGTCGGTGATGGTGACGCCGTCCTTGCTGGGACGGAGCCCGAATGGGAGCCAGAAAGGCGCAAGCCGCTTATCGACGGCGTAGGCGAAGAACTCAGCTATGACATCTCCCAGCGGACGAGAAGAGTGCCGGCGCGAACCCCGCCGACTGCCCTGCGCCGTTCACTAATGAAGACCCACGCAGGCATGCGGCGCAGGAGCAGCCTACTGAGGCGTCTCAAGAGCGGCCTTGAGCCATGCGTTGCGTCGGCGCAGCAGACGGGCATGTACCGGTCAAGCAGGAGCCGATCGGTGATGTCACCAAGCGGACCGAACCGGGATCGGAACTCGACGACGTCGACCATGAGCGTTTTCATGCCGCCATCAATGGCGGTGAATGTGTGCTCATGCCACCATCGCTGAAAGGGCCCGCGCTGCTGCTCATCGACGAAACGAATTGGTCGTTCGTAGTCCGTGATCGCCGACGTCATCCGAAACGCGATCCCGAAATGGCGGGCACGCCAGGTGACGGTATCCCCGAGCTTCATCACACCGCTGGTGACTCCCGCGACCGCACGCTCGCCCGATGCAGCCATCGACCCGGTGTGCGCATCGACAGACAACGAAAGATCGAAACAGGCCGCTGCCGGCGCGGCAATCACAGTCTCCAGTCGGATGAAACGCGCGAGCTTCAGTAGATCGCTTCGATCAACCTGTGCGGAGGAGACGGCGCGGCCATCGCACTGCCGGCGGCATGACAGGGCGTTCTGATATCGGTGCCGGGCAGCGCTTGCCGCAGCGGTCACATGTCGTACGCGGTCGCATGCTTTGGCTGGTAGAGGCCGATCTCTCCTGCGCCTGGAACTCGAAAGCGGGCGAGCAGCCCGAAGCCCTGATCCTCGATCGGTGCTGTGAACTCGACGCCCTTCGACTTGAGGTCGGCAACCGTGGCGTGCACGTCGTCGCACATGAAGTACACCTCGTGGTGGCCGTTGGGCGCCGTGCTGTCGGGTGACCCGGCAGGGTGGATGCCCAGTTCTGTCGGCGGCAGCTTGAAGATGAGCCAGCCATCGTGGACATCGACGTAGGGCAACTGGAGGACATCGCGGAGGAAGGCGCGAGCCCGTTCCGCGTCCTCGGCGTAGATGATCGCGTGCGTGCTCGTAATCATTGGACACACGCTGCCACCGACCCAATCGACTGTCACCTGCCGAATACTTCTTCCGGCTCTCTGGCGGGTCAGTCGTCCCGTGGCGGCTCGCTGGGCCCGTCGACGGGAATGCGCAGTGATCGATGTAGCCGGGCGACGAGCCACCGGCTCGCGCGACCGCCGCGGATCAGGACCAGCACGCGGTCGTAGCTGCTGTCGCTCGCTTCGCGCCGCACGGCGTGAAAGGCACCTGTGGTCGCGATGTCACCGTCCGCGCGCAGACCGAGCCCGTGCAGGTACATCAGCGCTCGATCCAAGCGTTGCCGCGCGCTCTCCGCGGCGTCGTAGCCTGGTCGGGGTGTCGGGCCGCCGCCGGTGCTTGCCACGGCACGGCCCAATGGATTGCCGAAGCAGAACGATGGCTTGTTCGGGGTGACCAAGGACAGGACCCGCACGTCGACCGAGGCGGGCCCGTTCGCCGCGACCAGGCTTGACAGCACCGGCCATTCGCCGCCGGCTTCATAGCCGGCGAGCTCCTCGCCGATCACCGCGAGCAACCGCATAGCGACTCCATTCCAGCACGAGCTCGCAGCCATGTCGACCAACGCCAGATCCGCGGTGAGCAAGCCACGGGTCGAGCGCCCGAAAGCCCAGTCGGCCTGTCTGCTCATCGGCTGCGTCCGGGCATTCCCCAGCCGAGAGGTTCGGCGCACTGCACGGCCCCTATGCGAACATATGTTCGTGAGGGACGAGGCCACGATCCTGCACGCCGACCTCGACGCGTTCTACGCGTCGGTGGAGCAGCGCGACGATCCGCGGCTGCGTGCGCGTCCCGTCATCGTCGGCGGCGGCGTGGTCCTCGCGGCCAGTTACGAGGCCAAGGCGTACGGCATTCGGACGGCAATGGGCGGGCGCCAGGCCCGCCACCTGTGCCCGCAGGCAATTGTCGTCGAGCCGCGGATGTCGGCGTACTCGGCCGCTAGCAAAGCGGTGTTCGAGGTCTTCGACGACACGACGCCGCTGGTCGAGGGACTGTCGATCGACGAGGCGTTCCTCGACGTCGGCGGACTGGGCCGCGTGTCGGGCACGCCGTTCGACATCGCGGTGCGGCTTCGGCGCAACGTCCTCGAACGGGTCGGCCTGCCGATCACGGTCGGCGTAGCCCGGACCAAGTTCCTCGCCAAGGTGGCGAGCGGCGTGGCCAAGCCGGACGGCCTGCTCGTGGTGCCGCCCGACCGCGAGCTCGCATTCCTACACCCGCTGCCGGTCGAGCGACTCTGGGGCGTCGGGGCGGTCACGGCCGAGAAGCTTCGCGACCGCGGGATCACGACGGTCGGCGAGGTCGCCGAGCTGAGCCAGGCGGCGCTGGTCTCGATGCTGGGCCGCGCGTCCGGACGGCATCTGCACGCGCTCGCCCACAACCGTGACCCTCGTCCGGTGCTCGTCGGCCGGCGCCGGGGATCGGTCGGCGCACAGCGCGCGCTCGGCCTCCGGCGGAGATCGTCCGAGGAGATCGACGCATCGCTGGTCACCCTCGTCGACCGGGTCACTCGCCGGATGCGCGCCGCCGGACGCGTCGGGCGCACCGTCACGCTGCGGCTGCGCTTCGACGACTTCTCGCGGGCCACCCGGTCGCACACGCTGGCCAGAGCGACGGCGCAGACCGAGACCATCCTCGCGACGGCCAGGGAACTCCTGTCGACAGCCACGCCGATGATCGAACGCCAGGGGCTGACGCTCGTCGGAGTGGCGGTCGCCAACCTCGACCGGCATGGCGCCGTCCAGCTCACGCTGCCGTTCGACAGGCACGATGCGAGCGCCCTCGACGCAGCTCTCGACGAGGTGCGCGAACGGTTCGGCACCGCTGCGGTGACCCGAGCCGTGCTGCTGGGCCGCGATCCAGGCCTCACGGTGCCGCTTCTGCCGGACTAGAGGCACTCGCGATGTCGTAGGTCCCATCGACACTGGGACCAACGCCAGTTGAGGGGCGACTTCGCGCGGCCCACGCTTTGGGTATCCGGGGGTGGTCGTGATGACTCACATGACACGCAGGCGTTTTCTCGGCTATGGAGCAGGTGTAAGTGCAGCACTCGCGCTGCCGTTGTCGACGGGGACGAGGGTCGCGGCGGCCTCAGCCGGCGGCAAGCTGACGAAGTACATGGAGCCCCTGCCGGTGCCCGGCGCCGGGATGGTGGTCGCGACGCAAAGTGGCCCGGACGCGTACTCCTTCAGCCAGACGCAGATCGCCCGGCGCCTGCATCCGCAGCTGCCGCCAACGCCGCTGTGGGCGTACGACGACGGGTCCGGGCTGGACGGCCAAGCAGGCTCGTTCGGCATGGCGGTCGTCGCGCAGAGCGGCGAGCCACTCGACGTCCAGTTCAAACACAACTTGCCGGCGATCTATCCGAACTGGCTCCCGGTCGACGAGCGGCTGACGCCGCGCGGCCGCGAGGTTCGGCTGATGACCCACCTGCACGGCGGATTCGTCGCCGCCGACAGCGACGGCAGCCCGGCGGTCTCGCCGCTCGGATTCGGGCCCGATGACATCCAGGCCGTCCACTACCCGAACGACACCCCAGCAGCACAGCTGTGGTTCCACGACCATGGCCTCGGGACGACACGGCTGAACGTGATCGCCGGGCTCGCCGGCGCGTACATCCTGCGCGACGAGTTCGACACCGGCGCTGAACCGAATCCGATCGGCATCCCGGGCGGGGCGTACGAGATCCCGCTGGTGATCCAGGATCGCCAGTTCAACCCGGACGGGACGTTCCGGTACCCGACGAGCGACATCCCCGGCGTGACCTGGATCGGTGAGTACTTCGGCGACACGATGCTCGTGAACGGCAAGGTGTGGCCGTACCTGAACGTCGAACCGCGCCTGTACCGGTTCCGGTTCCTGAACGGCTGCAACGCTCGCATCCTCAACCTCGGACTCGGCGGCGTGCCGATGTGGCAGATCGGCGCCGAGGGCGGCCTGTGGGACAAGCCGGTAGCCGTGCGCGATCTCGTGCTGGCACCCGCCGAGCGGGCCGACGTCGTCGTCGACTTCCGCCGGCTGGCCGGCCAGACACTCGTGATCAAGAACAGCAAGCCGATGATGCCGGTGGCCACGCCGGCGCCGCAGCTCACACAAGTGATGCAGATCCGCGTCGGAACGTCTGTTACTCAGTCCGGTCCGAGCACGATCCCGGACAGCCTGCCCGGACGCGCAGCGAACCTGCCGTCGCCTGACCGAACCCGCTTCATCACGCTGAACGAGATCGGCACCGACACCAACGTGTGGTACCTGAACCTGAACGGCCTGCACTTCGACGACCCTGTGACGGAGACGCCGCGAGCCGGGACGGTCGAGGACTGGGTGTACGTCAACACGACCGGCGATACGCACCCGATGCATCTGCACCTGGTCACGTTCCAGGTCGTCGGCCGGACTCCGTTCAATGCCGAGGCGTACGAGGACGCGTACGAGACCCCGACTGGAGTCCCGGGGGGCATCGATCCGACGCCGTTCGCGACCGGCCCGATGCAGCCACCGGACCCGACCGAGCGCGGATTCAAGGACACCGTCAAGGTGAACCCGGGCTACTTCACCAGGATCCGGGCCAGGTACGTCCTGCCGGCTGGAGTGACCGAGCCGCAGACGTACGTGCACCACTGCCACATCCTCGAGCACGAGGACAACGACATGATGCGCCCGTTCACCGTCACGGGCTGAACGCCGCGCACACGACGACGGCACCCCGGAACGGGTCCGGGATGCCGCCGACGTGCTACTAGGTGTCGAGCTCGTGAGCGCCTGACACTGTCACGCGCTCACGCGCAGGGTGGTTACGGGTCCACCACGATGGTGCAGGTGTACGTACCGGGCTCCAAGTCAGTCGTCGTCCCGGAGAAGTCACCGTTGGCACCGGACGAACCGCTGGGGCCGGCCGGTGTGCATGTGACCGTCGACGCGGTACCGCCGTCGACCTGCGAGTTGACGCTAACCGTGATGTCAGTCAGTGGCGTGTTGTGGAAGCTCACCGTCTCGCCGACATACGGGCTGCCGGAGCACGTGGCGGTGTTGTCCACGGTCACTTGCTTGTCGTTGGCGTCGACGTGGTATCCGGCCGGCACTGTTTCGTGCACCGTGTACGTGCCGAACAAAAGCCCGTCGAAGCAAGCCACACCGTTGCTGTCGGTCTGCTTGGTGACGCCACCGACGGTGAAGCTCACGCCTGCCTGCGGGTGATCACCAGTACCGTCCGCCGCGTGCTTACGGGTCTTGGTCACCTGGATCGCGCCGGTTTGCAGCGTGTTGGTGAAGGTGCACGTGACCACCTCGCCAGGCGACAGGCTGATGTTGCTCACCGGGCTGCCGTCGTCACACGTTGCACTGGTCAGCGCCCAGTTCGCCGGCACCGTTTCGGCGGCCGCGTAGCCCGAGCCCACCAACAGGTTGTCTGTCTCGTTGGAGTCGCCGTTCTTCAGGTTGAACGACTTGTTCACGGCAGACGGTCCACCGGTGAGGGTGAACGCGAAGGAGGTGTCAGTCGGATCTGGCGATGGGACGGTCACCTTCTTGACGATGATCGTGCCGCAGTTGGAGATGTTGACCGGCTGCGGTGCGACGAAGTCCTTGATCTCCGCGGGGAACGACGAGGACGAACGGCTCTTCAGGAACGTGCTGCCGAACGCCTCGCAAGTGCCGGCGGGGAACACGCCGGCTGCGGTCAGGTTGATAGCCGCCTCGCCGAACAACCCGGCGGTCAGACTGCCGCCGGCGATTGGCTCACTCACCGTGCCGGTGTTAACCGCGCCCTCGGCGAAACCGGCCGCCGAAAGGTTCACCCGGTTACCCCAACAGGGCAGCGCGTTCGCCGAGAAGCACTGGCTGGTTGCGCCGGTGGTGACCCACTTGAGCAGGCCGAGCGTCGGGGTGCCGCTGCCGCTGAAGTCGTAGGTGACCAGAAGGTCACCGGCGGTGCGGTTCAGTGTGACCGGGCCGGTGGTCGTTCCGGTAAACCCGGCGGTCACGTTCTGGTTGAGCTCGAAGTCCAGGTTGGCCGCGCCGATGTTGACGGCTCGCTCCCAGGACAGGTAGAGGAAGTTGCTGCCGCTGGCGAACTCACTGGCTACATAGAACCTGGTCAGATCGTTCTTGTTTGGTGGGATCGATCCGTTGACCACCGTGACGGCGGGATCGTCCTCCTTGGTGCCCTGCCCAAACGCGTTGTCCAGCTTGGAGTTGGACAGGTCCGTTCCGGTTACCCGCGCGGGCGCGTTGACCCAGTCGGTGTTGCCGGTTGTGTTGACAACCAGGTTGCCGTCGTTGCCTTCGAAGGTGCTTCCGGAAAGGTTTGCGTGGGCCACGCTGCTCATCGAGAAGACGAGCAGTCCGGCTACGACGATCGGAATTCCGACTCGCCAGATCTTGGTGTAACGATGCGCCCGAAGCTTGGGCATGAGCTGGTCCTTTCGTGCGGGCTGTACAGAGCCGCACGCCGAGACACCAGTAACCGACTCTCGTCAGATTCTGACTCGCGGCACGTGCGGCATTCGAACGCCATCACGACCCCCCCGACGGTCAGCGATGTGCATCGCTCGACACGAATGGAGTGTTGATGCGCGCATGTGGAACGCACGTGGAGCGCGATGCGTGCGCCTCCGGCGGCGCACGTGCGCAACCGTTAGCTCGGCATCGTGAATAGGAACCGGCCACCGCTTGGCGCCCCCTTTCGCCGGACCGGTCCGCGCCCGAATACTGCAGCTCGGCCATCCCTGAAACGGGTAGCTGGTGGTCGAAGGTTAGACCCGATCATGCGGACGAGCAATGGCCGCGGAATTTGATGTGATCTGCCGACCGTCCCGGAAATATCGCCTTATCGGACGTAGCCGACCGTCGGAATAGAAAGGCACACTAGCTTCGGGACGTGGCGGGGATCGTCCCTCCCCCCGGACGGCACCACCTCGCCACGCCCCCTCGCCGAATGCGCCGCCGCAGCGGGCTGCCCTTGTGAGTTCTGCCCGATGACACAAGGGACTCCTGGGCGTACGCATCGTACGATGCCGTAGCGGGGGTCGCCCGGCAGCACCAAACCGTCGCATCAAAGTCCAGTGGGGGGACTGCGATGGAGCGTCGCGATCAAGAGATGAGTCGTGACGCAGGTGCGCGCATCGAAGTGTCTGCCAATTGTCGCTCACCACCTGGTTGCGGCTGATTTGCCCAGAGCTTGCAGGCTTCATTTCGAATTCGCTCTCAGGACACCGCAAGATTAATTTCGGGGACAACGACATGCGCAGAACACTCATTGCATCAGCGGCGATGATCGTCGCTTTCATCGTGGCAATTCCAAACGCCTAGGCCGGCAGCCCGCACTTCATTCAGAGCGCGACCTCCGCATCCGTATCGGGCAGCACACTCACCGTCACGGCCAAGGAGGCCGGTTTGGGCGACGAGGCCCAGATCCACGTGGTGCTCACCGCCACCGCGCTGTGCATCAACGGCGGCGGCAACCACCCCAAGGCAGTGAACAAGGCGAGCGTCAGCGCGGCGGCTGACGAGCCGGTGCAGAACGGCAAGGCCGACTACACGATCAGTGTGACCGCTACATTCCAGCCGAGCTGCGACCCGCCGATGACCGTCTCGTTCACCGACATCGTCCTGACGGACGAGACGAACGGTCTCACCGCGAACATCCCGGGAACGCTTCCGTAGCGGGCCGGCGGTCTCAGGCCGCCCAACCCTCGTGATCACCTGCGGCTAATGCACGCCCGACGGTGCCCGATCCGCAGGTGATCACGAGGACGATCCCCCGCGACGGCACGCCACCAATCGTGTCGCCTACGCGCTGGGCTACCGTCGTCGGCTGCTTCGTCCAGGCAGCACCCGATATCCGACCTGTAATGCCACGAACGCGATCACTGCTATCCACCAGTGTGCTCCACCCACGTTCCCCTTCTGTCTCGCTGTTGAGGGAACAGTAGGAATCAACGGTCGCAGCCGGCAGTGCCGAGGCAACGGACGTTCGCCCTGACTAATGTCACCCGGCCCGCGAGGAGCCCGGGGCCTCTCGCGGTGCCTGCTTCCGGTCAGCGGGATTTCTGCAGGCGCTCGATCTCGCGCGCGATCTCCTCGTCGGTGAACTCGTCGCCGCGCCACACGTCCCAGGCGTTCATCACGACGCCGAAACCCCAGCCCGCTATCGGGAAGATCGGCCAGAAGAAGCCGCGCGTGGTCACCGCCCAGATGATGACGATGAAGGTGTTGACCATCGTGTAGATCAGCAGGTGGGCGGCGAAGTCGCGGCGCTTCTTCAGCCGCTTCACCGCTCGGTCGCGCATGGCGGTGTCGGTGGAATCGATCTGTGTCATCGCAGCGTCACTCCTCACGGCTCTTTGGGGGTCGCCCATAGCGCCAGCCTGCGACGAGGTGACGCGGCCGGCCAGAGGCGTTCGTCCTCACCTGCGTGGCATTCGCGTCCGGCTCTGAGACCCTTAACCAGAACGTATGGACAACAGGAGGCCACCCCTTGAAGTTGACCGACCGCATCGGTCAATGGAGCACGAAGCAGAAGGCGATCGCCGCCGCCGTCGCCGTGGTCGTCGTCGGTGGTGGCGTGGCCGGCCTCACCGTCGCGCTGAGCGGGGGTAACTCCAAGGCGAAGGTGCTGCCGAGTTCCACCTCGTCGACGGCGACGCCTACGCCGACCTCGGCCCCGGCTCCCGCTCCGGTGAATCCGCTGACCGGTCTCGGCGCGCCACCTACTGGCCCGGTCATCGGGGTGAAGATCGACGACACCGCGAATGGACGTCCACAGGTGGGACTCGACAAGGCTGACATCGTCTACGTCGAGCAGGCCGAAGGCGGACTGACCCGGCTACTTGCCGTGTTCGCGACCAACAAGCCGACGGTCGAGGCCGTACGCAGCGTGCGGGCGAGCGATCCGGAACTACTCAGCCAGTACGGGCGGGTCATCCTCGTCGCGTCCGGCGGTGGCGGGGACTCGTTGCCGACCTTGGACAAGTCGATCCTGCACGGGGTCATCATGGACCGTGGCGGACCCGGGTTCTCGCGTGACGGCGCCCGAAGCGCGCCGTACAACGTGATGTCGAACCTGGCTGCGGTCAGCTCCGCCGTGAAGGCGGATTCGGCCAAGAGCATCGGCTTGCAATGGGCGTCGAGCTCGCCGGGGCTGCCCGCCAGTCGCAAGGCAACCTCGCTGCGGACGCAGGTCGGCGGCACGCCGGTGGAATTCCAGTGGGACGCGAAGCTCAAGCGCTATGCCCGGGTGATCGAAGGCGTCCGCCAGAGCGCGGCCGACGGCGCGCCGATCGCGACTCCCAACGTCATCGTGCAGTTCTGCCAGGTCACCGTGAACCCCGGCGATGTGGACGTCGAGGGCAATCCGTCGCAGTACACGCACTCGATCGGGCACGGACGGGTCGCGGTGTTCCGCAACGGGCACCGCATCGACGGCTCTTGGTCGCGGGCCAATCTGAGATCGGGCACGACACTGCGCGACTCCAAGGATCGGCCGATATCCCTGGCCCCCGGTGGCGCGTGGGTCGTGCTGGTGGCGACCAGCGCGCCTTTGACGTCCGGCTGACGACCTACGTCACCGTCGTCGGGCAAAAACCGCGGAGCAGCTGTGTCGGCGTGGGAGCGCCGGCGGCCTTCGGCGCGCAGCCGGTTACGACGAGCTGGCCGTCCCAGCCGAACGTCAGCCAGTAGTTCACACCCCGCGCGTCGTGGACGCTGCCGATCACGTCGAGGTATCCGTCACCGTCGAGGTCGACCGCCGACATCCCTGCGGAGCCGCTACGTGATCATCGGCGATCGTCCATGGACGCGCGCGAATGAGACTAGAAATGAGACTGCTCCGGCCAGATCCGAAGCGCCGCTCCGTTAACGCGGGGCGGCGCTTGGGTCGGGTGATCGGGGTGACGATCAGCCGGCGTTCGCATCAGCCAACGGTGACCGGTGCAGGCTCGGCGTGGCGGAGTCGACCGATCAGGAGTCCGGTGACGACCGCGAACGCGGCGCCTGCTGCTGCGACGAGGACGAACGTCCACCAGGGTGATCCGGTCGTGATGACAGTCGAGGTCGGAGTGACGGTGGGCTGGACTTGGACGTTTCCCTGGATTCCGCCTGGGGGCAGGATCGGGATTGCGGATGCCGTTGCCGCAGCCGCGAGGTAGGCGACGGCGAGGCTGAGCAGCGCGAGCGTTGCGGTGGTGGTGCGGCGGATGGTGTACATGGCGGTGCTCCTTCGGGATTCGACGCAGGCTGTGCGCCGGGCGGTGGAACTGATAGGGGTCAGTGCAGCGTCGGGTCGTCGGAGATGTCTTGATTCCGGCTCGGACCGGCTCTTGGATTTCGCTTGGAACCCGGCGACTGCCGGTCCGAGCGGCGTACTCTCAGGCCGTCTTATTGGGGGGAGGCGCCGTGACTGATGTCTGCGCCGTCAACGACTGATAGCCGGCTCGCCTTTGCGATTCTCGGCCCACTGCGGGTCACTCGCTCGGGTGCTGTCGTGGCGCTGGGTGGGCGTCAGCAGCGTGCGATCCTGGCCAGGCTGCTCGTCGCGGGCGCCGCAGGCGTGTCAGTGGAGCAGCTCGCGGACATGCTCTGGAGCGAGCGCCCACCGCGCGGCTTCGTCACCACGATCCAGACCTATGTCTTTCACCTGCGCAAGCTCCTCGAACCGGGACGTGGTCGGGGTTCGCCCGGTGAGGTGCTGGTCACCGAGAACGGCCGCTATCGGCTTGCGATCGCACCTGACGCCGTCGACGTCGAGCAGTTCAAGCGTGCCGCCGACGCAGGCCAGCAGCTGCTCGCGGCAGGCGTCGCTGCCGCGGCAGCCAGCGAGTTGCGGCGAGGCCTCGCACTGTGGCGCGGTGACGTTCTCAGCGATCTGGCCGACTTCGAGTTCGTGGCCCCGTTCGCCGCGCGGCTGGACGAGCAACGCCTGACCGCGATCGAGGCGGCGATCGACTGCGAGCTGCTCGCGGGACACGAGGCTGCGGTCATCGGTGAACTGGACGAGCTGCTCGCGCTGCACCCGTTGCGCGAGCAGTTGTACGAGCGACAGATGCTCGCCCTGTACCGGGCCGGACGGCAGTCCGAGGCGTTGAACAGCTACGACCGGCTGCGCCGGCAGCTACGCCACGAGCTCGGCGTCGACCCCGGCGAGCCACTGCAACGACTCCACCAACAAGTGCTCGCCCATGACCAAGCACTCGACATGCAGCCGGCACCGGACAGCGACCGGCCGGCGCCGGCTGTCACACCCAACCCGCCACACCGGCGCCGACTCACCCGGCGCCGCTTGATAGTTGGCAGCGCCGTGGCTGTCGCCGGCGCTGTCGCCGCCACGACTGCCGTAGTCGTCTCGCAAACGCCGCACTCCAGCCTGCGGACGCTTCCACCGAACAGCGTCGGCGTCATCGCCGCGGACGGCAGCCTGCACGACGCCGTCTCCGTCGGACAGAACCCGGGCGGAATCGCGGTCAGAGTGCCGCCGCGGTGACCGAAGCCGCCGAACGATGCCTACTCGCCGTTCTTCGGCGAGGTGGCGCGAGCGGTCTATGACGGGCTCGTCGCCTTCCGGCCGGTAGGCGGCATAGCCGGACTCACACTCGTGCCTGATCTGGCGACGCGGATTCCCCGTCCCATCGACGGTGGTAGGACCTATGCGTTCACGCTGCGCCCCGACATCCGCTACTCGAACGGCGACTACGTGAAGGCCTCGGACTTCCGTCGCAGTCTGGAGCGGGCGCTCGTCCTGCCGACTGGCAACCCGCAGTTTTATACCAGCGTCGTCGGCGCGCAACAGTGCATCGACCATCCGGCCAGGCCCTGCGACCTTGGCAGAGGGGTCGAGACCGATGACAAGGCCGGTCGGGTGATCTTTCACCTGAGCGACCCGGATCCGAACTTTCTCTACGACCTGAGCCTGTTCGTCTACGCCATCCCGCCGACCGCCCCTCGCGCGAAGGAACTGACCGCTCCGCCGCCGGGCACCGGGCCGTACCGGATCGTCCGCTACGTCAAGAACACGGGTTACACCCTGGTACGCAACCCCTACTTCCATCAGTGGTCCTTCGCCGCGCAACCCGACGGCTATCCCGACGTGATCCGGTTCCAGCAGTCATCGAGTCAGCAGGCCAGGGACGGCGTGCTCAGCGGAGGCGCCGACGTGTTCGAGATCGGCAGCGGAGCCTTCCTCGGGCAGACCGGGCAGGTCATCGAAAGCCTCTACCGCCAGCACCCGACACTGTTGCACTCCGACCCGTGGCTTCAAACTGACATGGAACAGCTCAACACCCGCGTACCGCCCTTCAACAACAAGCTCGCCCGCCAGGCCGTCAACTACGCCACCGACCGCAATGAACTGGTCAAGCGCCTCGGTGGTCCGCAAATGGCCACGCCTACCTGCCAGCTATTTCCGCGGAACTTCCCGGGCTACGAGTACAACTGCCCGTTCGACGTTGCTGGCACCGACGGCAGCTACGCCGGGCCCGACCTGGTCAAGGCGAAGGAACTCGTCGCCCGATCGGGAACGTTGGGGGTGCCAGTGACCGTCGACGTTCGTGCCGGTCAGACATTCGGTCCGTTCACGAACTACTTCGCCGAGTTGCTGAGGAAACTGGGCTACCGGGTGACTGTGCGGAAGATAGGGCGCAACCCAATCTCGTTCTATCGCGACTCGCGGAACAAGGTGCAGATCTCGTGGGCAGACGGCTGGATAGCGGACTACCCGGCGCCATACAACTTCTACGCGCCCTTGTTCTCCTGCGACGGTTTCCTGCCGGCCAACTCCGACACCAACAACAACATCAGCGAGTTCTGCGACCCGGAGATCGACGGGATCGCGGCGGAGGCTCACGATCTCGAAGTGACCGAACCGGCCGCCGCCTCCAATGTGAAGTGGCGGGAGGTCGACCGACGGGTCACCGACGCCTCTCCGGCGATCTTTACGGTGACCCGGAAAGTGAACACGCTGACCTCCGGCCGCGTCGGCAACTACACGCGCACCCTCCTTGGCATCCTCGTGTTCGATCAGATGTGGGTGCATTAGTTGTTGAGCACCGGATTGGCGGTGCTGATCATTTCGCCTCATCGAAGTCATCTAGCTCGACCCCGGCGAGGATCAGGCTTCGATTGCTGGACTAAAACTGAGACTGAGCGTGGAAACGCCGGGGCGGCCTTGACGGCTGACCCGGTGTTTGCCCTTGATTTGTATGGCGGTGGCGGTGGGATTTGAACCCACGGAGGCTTGCACCTCACACGCTTTCGAGGCGTGCTCCTTCGGCCGCTCGGACACGCCACCGCGCACGAGGATACATGCGCCCCGGCTAGCGGCGATCAGCGAAGAACGCGGCGACCAGCTGCGCGCACTCGGATTCGCGGACGCCGGCGACGACCTCGGGGCGATGGTTGAGCCGGCGGTCGCGGACGACGTCCCACAGCGAGCCGACCGCCCCGGCCTTGGGATCCCACGCGCCGAACACGAGCCTGGCGACTCGGGCCAGGACGAGCGCCCCGGCGCACATCGTGCACGGCTCGACAGTGACCACCAGCGTGCATCCCGACAACTGCCAGGCGCCGAGAGCCGCACCGGCCCGGCGAAGCGCGACGACCTCGGCGTGGGCGGTCGGATCGCGCAGGGCCTCGCGCTCGTTGTGCGCGGACGCGATGACCGTGCCGGACGGATCGAGCACGACCGCCCCAATGGGCACCTCGCCAGCTGCCAACGCCAACCGGGCCACGTCGAGGGCCGCGACCATCGCCGCGTCGTCGAGCGAGCCAGTCACACGCGGACGGCCTCGAACGCGTCGGCGCAGCCGGCGCGGTCGCACACCACCATGATCAGGTCGATGGGCAGCGTGCCCTCACGCGCGCACAGATCGAGCAGCTCGCCCGCCGAGACACCGAGATCCTCGACCAAGCCGGCGTCGCCGAACGGCGCGCTGTCGTGTGCGGGCGGGGCGTCCTCGTCGCCGTCGAGCACGTCCTCGCCGATCTCGTCGAGCTCGTCGGCGACGAACGCAGCGAGCGGATAGGCGTCCGCGGCGTGCCCGTCGGAGAGGAAGACCCGGGGAACGTCGTCGGTGTCGTCAACGCGGGCGAGAACCGCGTACTCGTCGTCCTGCTCGACGACGAGCAGCCGCACGTCGCCGGGAATCTCGCGCGCGGTCTCGACGATGTCGTCGAGGCTCTCGCAGTCGTCGAGGTCGACCTCGACCGCTCGCCAGTTCTTGGCGACGCGGGACAGGACGGCGGCGAAGTAACTCACCGGCGCACTCGTGCGGACTCCGTGGCCTGGGTGTAGGCCTCGGCCAGACCAATACCTTCGACGACGGTCTCGAGCATCTCGTCCGGGTAGGCGTCGAGGTCGTCGAGGACGCGCTCCATCTCGTCCTCTGTGAAGCCGAGATCGGTGAACAGGTCGAGGTCGCCGATCGGCCACACCTCGTCGAGCTCGTCGTCCTCCGGCGGCTCCTCGCCGAGGCGAGCGAGCACCTGCTCGGCCAGCGGGTACTCCACCGCCGCGGTCAGGTCGGACAGCAGCAACGAGATGCGCGGGCCGTCCTGGCGCGCGATCAGGAAGAACTCGTCGTCGACGTTCGCGACGACGAACGGACCGCCCTCCGGCGGCTGCCCGCGCAAAGCGGACAGCAGTCCCCCGAGGTCGTCGAGGACGGCCGGCGGCAGTGGCTCACACCGCCACTGACCGGCGTCGCGGAAAGCCGCGACCGCGAATCCCCGCTGCGCCATGACCCCACCGTTTCTGCCGTTGACCCCCACGACGGACTCGATCCTGACACGTGACCCGGACTGTTGGTAGTCGAGCGATGTACTTGATACGCCATTGCGGACGTCTCCGATGCGGGGCAGGCGCCGCCGGGCACCCCGCGAGGTCAAGTAACGTGCGGCGAATGACCGCGTCGTTCGGCCGGGTAGCAGTGCTCGGACTCGGCCTCATCGGCGGCTCCCTGCTGCACGCAATCAGGCAGAGCGGGCTCGACGTCGTCGGCTACGACATCGACCCGCACACTGCGTCGGCCGCCAGCGGAGCCGGATTTCCAGTCACCGCGAGCGACGCCAGCGCGGTGCACGGCGCCGACCTGGTCATCCTGGCGATGCCGCTGCCCGAACTGGAGGCCGCGCTCCGGTCGCTCGCACCGCATCTGGCCCCAGGGGCGGTGCTGACCGACGTGGGCACCTTGAAGGCCCCGGTGCTGGACCTGGCTCGCGAGGTCGTCCCGTCGACGCGGTTCGTCGGGGGGCATCCGCTGGCCGGCACGGAGAACAGCGGCTGGGACGCTGCCGACCCGCTGCTGTTCCGCGACGCACCCTGGTCGCTGACGCTCGAGCACGACACCGATCTCGCGTCGTGGATTGCGCTCGCCGAGCTGGTCTGCGATCTGGGCGCCAAGCCGGTCCCGGCGACCGCCCACGAGCAGGACGCTGCCGTCGCACACGTCATCGGCCTGCCGCACGTCCTCGCCGAGGTGCTCGCGCTGACCGGCCTGACCGGCGGGCCACTCGGGCTCTCGCTCGCCGCCGGGTCGTACATGACCGGCTCGCGCGTCGCGCGCACCCGTCCCGACCTGGTTGCCACCTGGTGTGACGGGAACCCGTCGCTGGTCGGCGCGCTCGACGACGTCATCGCCAAGCTGGAGGGCGCCCGCGACAATCTGGCCAAAGCCGGCTCGGTACTCGATCTGGCCCTGGCCGGGCATCGTGCCCGCATGGACTGGGAGCATCGCGCGTTCGTGCCGGTCGAGCTCGCGTCCGACTCGGTCGCCTTGCTCGCGCACGGACGCTGCGGAGGCTGGGTTACAGCGGTGCTCCGCGACGACGACGGCGTGCGGCTGCTGGGAATGCGGCCTGACTCGTGATCACGCTGCGCCCGGGCGTCGCGATGGTGGACGTCGAGCGCTCCGGCGTCGTCGAGAGTGTCCACAGTGGACACCTGATCATCGTGGACGCCGCGGGCGAGGTCGTCGCCAAGCTGGGCGATCCCGCGCAACCGATCTTCCCCCGCTCGTCGAACAAGCCGCTGCAGGCAGTGGGCATGGTCCGGCTCGGGCTGGACGTGCCGCCGGAGCAGCTCGCGCTCGCGACCGCGTCCCATTCAGGTGAGCCGCGGCACGTCGAACTGGTCGGCGCGATGCTCGCGTCCGGCGGCTTCGACGAGGACGACCTGGCCTGCCCACCGAGCTGGCCGCTCGGTGAGGCCGCGCTCGAGGCGTGGATCGCCTCCGGACGCCCGCGCGGGCGGATTTGCATGAACTGCTCCGGCAAGCACGCGGCCATGCTGCTGACCTGCCGGGTCAACGGATGGGACGCGTCCGACTACCGCGACCCGGCGCATCCGCTGCAGCAGGGGTTGCGGGCAACGGTCGAGGATCTCGCCTGCGAACCCGTGGCGGCGGTCGGGGTCGACGGCTGCGGTGCACCGCTGTTCGCGTTCAGCCTGGTCGGCGTCGCCCGCGCGTTCGCCCGCATCGCTTCAGCGTCGGACGGCCCGGAGCGCGCCGTCGCCGACGCGATGCGCGCGCGTCCGGACCTCGTCGGTGGGGTGGACCGAGTCGTTACCGCGCTCATGCACGCCGTGCCCGGCCTCGTCGCCAAGGACGGCGCCGAGGGGGTCTTCGCGGCCGCGCTGCCTGACGGCGCGGCGGTCGCGCTGAAGATCGACGACGGTGCGTCGCGGGCGGCTGGGCTCGCCGTCGTTGCTGGCTTGCGCCGCCTGGGCGTGACCGCTGACGTCGCCGAGACGCCGGTGCTCGGTGGCGGGGTCCCGGTCGGGCGGCTGCGGTTCCGCGGAGGGTTGCTCGGATCTGCGGCAGAATGAACGCATGCTGGGATCGTTGATCGGGCTGTTCCTCCTGGGGCTGGTGGCAGGCGCCATCGGGCGGCTGTTCGTGCACAGCCCGGCGCGCATCGGGTTCTGGGGCACCGTGCTGCTCGGCATCGTCGGCTCATACGCCGGTGGCACGCTCGGCGCGTTGCTGTTCCACGACAAGTTCGACATCCGCAAGGCGTCCACGATCGTCGGAGCCATCGCCGGCACGATCGTGATCTTGGCCGTGTGGCGCGCGGCCAGCCGTCCCGCCCGGACGAGGCGCCTGTCGCGTTGACCTGCCGCGGGCGTGCAGCCGGCGCAGCGGGCCGGGCGCCCACCAGTTCGCCTCGCCGAGCAGCCGCATCGTCGCGGGCACCAGTATCGACCGAACGATCGTCGCGTCGACGAACAGCGCGACCAGCATCGCGACGCCGATCAGCTTGATGAACGAGATCGATCCGGCCGAGAACGCGCCGACCACCACCATGAGCAATAGCGCCGCGGCAGTGATGATCCGCCCGGAGCGTTGCAAGCCAGTCGCGACGGCGTGCACGTTGTCGCCCCTCAGGTCGTACTCCTCGCGTACCCGGGAAAGCAGAAAGACCTCGTAGTCCATCGACAGGCCGAAGATGATCGCGAGGACGAGCAACGGCTGGGTGGCCTCCACCGCGCCCGTCGGCGTGAAGTCGAGCACGCCGGACAGGTGGCCGTCCTGGAAGATCCAGGTGACCGCGCCGAACGCCGCGCCCAGCGACAGCACGTTCATGACCAGCGCCTTGATCGGCAGCACGACCGATCCGAACGCGAAGAACAGCAGCACGAACGTCGCCAGCACCATGACGAGCGCCATCCACGGCAACCGATCGGCGAAGCTGTCCAACCGGTCGACGATCTCGGCGGTCGAACCGCCGACGAGCGCGCTCTGCACGTGTGCCGGCAGCGGCAGCGCGCGCACGTCCGCGAGTACCGACTTGGCCGGCGAGTCGAGCGCGGCGCCGTCGTAGCTGACGTCGACCCGGGCGGTGTCGCCGCGCGCAGCCACGACCTGCGCCCCGCGCGCTCCCGGCACCGATCCGGCGGCCTGCGCGAACTGCCGCATGGCAGCCGCTCCGTCGGCGCTGGCCGCCGGGACGTCCAGCGTGATCGCTGCGGTGATCGGGTCCGACGCGTTGCCGGGGAAGTCCCGGAGCAGCGTCGTGGCGACCTGCCGCGACTCGGCGCTCTTCGGTTCGACCCGCGTGTCGATGCCGCCCCACTTGACGTGCAGGAACGGCGTGCCGAGCACGAGCAGAATCGCCACCATAGGCAGCGCGAAGACGAGCGGGCGCCGCATGACGCTCATTGCGAAGCGGTACCAGAAACTGTGCTCGGGGCGTGGCCGGCGTCGTCGCGGCCAGAACCGGCGCACTGACAAGGCGTCCACTCGCGGGCCGAGCACCGCGAGCAGGGCGGGCATGACGGTCAGCGCCGCCACTGCGGCGATCAGCACTGCCGAGATGCCGCCGTACCCCATCGACTTGAGGAACACCTGCGGGAACACGAGCAGCCCCGCCAGCGACACGGCGACCGTCACCGCCGAGAACGCGACGGTGCGCCCAGCCGTCCGCAACGTGTTGGTCACCGCGGTCGCGACGTCCTCGCCGCGGCCCATCTCCTCGCGGAACCGGCTCACCATGAACAGCCCGTAGTCGATCGCGAGGCCCAGGCCGAGGATCGTCACGATATTGATCGCGAACACGCTGACGTCGCTGCTCAGCGAGATCACCCGCAACGCGATGAACGAGCCCATGATCGCGAACACGCCGATCGCCAGCGGCAGCGATGCCGCGGCCACGCTGCCGAAGACGATCGTCATAAGCACCAGCAGGATCGGCAACGACAGTCCCTCGGCGCGCCCGATCGAGGCGCTTACCCGCTCGTTGATGTCTGCGCCGACGGCGTTCCCTCCGCCGACCTGGACGCTGTAGCCCGAGCCCGCGACGGCGTCGCGCATCGGGTCGTATTTCGCCATGTCGATGTTGTCGTCGGGATCCTTCAGCGAAACGGCCGCGAACGTCGCATGCTTGTCGGCACTGACGAGCGTCGGCGAGCGCGTCGTCCAGTACGTATTGACGGCCGCGGCCTTGCCCGCCGGGAACTTCGCGAGCACCGAGTCGACGGTCTGCCGGTAGGCCGGGTCGTCGACGGTTGCCGCCGGGTTGCGGAACAGCACGACCACGTCGGTGCTGGTGCGGCCGAGTTGCTGCACGAGCAGCGCGTCGGATCGCTGGCTCTCACTGCGCGAGTCGTCGAAGCCACCGCTGCCCAGCGTCCCGAACACGCCTGTGCCCCAAAGTCCGCCGAGGATCACGAACGCGAGCCCCGCCGCGAGGACCCACCAGCGCCAGCGGACGACCCGCGATCCCCACCAAGCGATCATCTCTGCGACCTCCTGCGAACATGCTTCGCTGCGGTGAACGGTGTTAACTGTGAATGTCGTTCACTATGCTGACGGATCATGAGCGACGTCAAGATGCCGCCGGACGGGCCTTCTCAGCCGTCTCGCAGGGAACGCGTCCGGGCGGCTACCCGCGCCGAGATCCTGCTTGCCGCGCGCGACTTGCTCGTGGCCGGGGGCACCGAGGACGTGACCCTGCGCGGCATTGCAGCCAAGCTCGGCATCACCGCGCCTGCGCTGTACCGGTACTTCGACAGTCGCGAACAGCTGCTCGGCGCGCTCTGCAACAGCATCTACGACGAGCTCGCCGACACCCTCGTCGCCGCCCGCGACGGCGACCCGAGCGCCAAGCTGAAGCAACGGTTCCTCGCGACCTCGTACGCGTTCCGGGTGTGGGCCCTGGAACACCAGCCGGAATTCGGCCTGCTGTTCGGCGCACCGATACCGGGCGTGCTGATCGACAACGCCGGCAATCTCGACCCGGCTACCAATCGGGGGATGCGCTTCGGCCAGGTATGGCTCGAACTGTTCGCCGAGCTGTGGCGCCAGCATCCGGTCGACCTCGAGCCGTTGGATCCGCGACTCGCCAAGCAACTTGCCGCCTACCACGAGCAGATCGGCCGCATCGTGCCGGTCGGTGCCATCGCGCTGTACCTGTCGTGCTGGATGCGCCTCTACGGTGCGGTCGCCACCGAGGCGTTCGGCCACCTCGACTTCGCGCTGCGCGACGGCAACGCCGAGGCCCTGTTCGACGACCTCATGCGCGAGCTAGCCGCGCTGCTCGGCCTGGAGCACTGAGGCTCCGGCGATTCTTCGTACGCGTCCCGAGTGCTCTATGCTGGGCGGCGCACTCCGGCGGGACTTGTAGCATGAAGCGGCTTGCCGCCCTCATCGTCTAGAGGCCCAGGACGCCGCCCTTTCAAGGCGGTAGCACGGGTTCGAATCCCGTTGGGGGCACGCCGCACCACCAAGCACCACCGAAGTACGTCTAGGCCCCGTAGCTCAGCTGGTTAGAGCGCCGCCCTGTCACGGCGGAGGTCGCCGGTTCAAGTCCGGTCGGGGTCGCAGAGAGCCTCTCGTGCACCGGTTCATGCACCGAACCGGTGTTAGCGTCACGATCATGCCGCCGCGACGTCGTCGTTCCCGTGGCCACGTCCGGGAGCTGCCATCGGGCAGCTTTCAGGCGATCGTCTACGCGGGAGTCGACCCGCTGACAGGCGAGGAGCGCCGGCTGCGCGATACGGCGCCCACATACGACGAGGCCCAGGTTCTATTGACCCGGCTTCTGACCCAAGTAGATGAAGACCGCCATCCGAAGTCGGGGATCACAGTCCGCCAGGCAGTGAGCCAGTGGCTTGAGGTCGCCGAGCTTGAGGACACCACGTTGGAGCGGTACCAGGACCTGATTCGGATCTACATCAACCCGACTTTCGGTGACCTCCCTGCCGCGAAACTCGACGCGGAGTTGCTGGAGCGGTTCTACGCACGGCTGCAGCGATGCCGGCGACTGTGCAGTGGCCGCCCGGCCCCGGACCACACGTGTCGGCCGCTTGCCAGCAGCACGGTCAGAAAGATCCACTTCATTCTGCACGGCTGCCGAGGAGGCGGCGCGAATGCTCAACGAAGCCTGGGCTAGTGATCCGGATTGGGGACTTCTCCTGTGGCTGACGATGGTCACGGGCTCACGCCGTGGCGAGATGAGCGCGCTCCGGTGGGAGCACCTCGACCTGGGGCGTGCTCTGCTGCGGGTCGAACGCAGCAACGCCCAGCCGAGGGCTGGCGTCAAGGAGAAAGAGACCAAGTCGCGGCAGCAGCGTCGGGTAGCTCTCGATCCGCAGACTGTTGAGATGCTCAAGGCGCACCGTGAACGTTCGAAAGAACGATGCGCAGCGCTCGGGCGCGAGCTCGAACCGTCGGCGTTCCTGTTCTCTCCGGCGCCGGACGGGTCGACACCCTGGCCGCCCCGATCGCTGACACAGCGTTATCGCTACCTGGCGAAGAAGCTCAAGCTGCGCAGCACACGGTTGCACTCGTTGCGGCACTACTCGGCCACTGAGCTCATCGCGGCCGGTGTCGACATCCGCACGGTCGCAGGGCGGCTCGGTCACGGCAGCGGCGGAGCGACAACGCTGAGGATCTACGCGGCGTGGGTTGACGAGGCTGGCCAACGCGCCGCAGGCACAATGGCGAACATCATGCCGCAGCTCCTGGAGCCGGCGCGGCGTGCGCCGCGCGGTCCGTACGAGGTCATCGCGGCGAGCCTGCGTGAACAGATCCATGACGGTCGTCTCGCGCCCGGTGACCTAGTCCCAACGACCCACGATCTCGCAGTAGCACACAACGTGTCGATCGCGACGGCGCACCGCGCGATCGCCGTGCTCGCAAGGGAAGGGCTTATCTGCGTCTCTCGGGGACGCCGCGCGACCGTACAGGCGATCGGGCCGGGCCGACCTGACGTTGCTACCACTTGATCCGTAGATTAGTAATCGGTGTGCCCGTGCTGCCTGCCGCCGGAAATGCCGGCATCGGACGTGTGTGTGCTGGCCTCGTTGTCGACTGGCGACTGGTGTTGAATGACAGATTGATTGTCAGACCGTCCACAGTGGACAGTCGCACGCCCGCGACACCTCATATCGCTGCCGTTCGTCGAAGGTCCGGCGTCGGTGCGGGAGGTGATCGTCGCGGCGGCGGACCGGGGGTAGGGACCGGTCGTCGCGCCGGGACGGTGGTGTCGCTGGCACGCAGCCCTCGAAGATCGTCCCGGGGAAGGCGTTCGGCAGATGCCTCGTCGTCGTCTCGTCCATCGCGACCGCGCATCCGCTTCACAGCACCATCGATCCCCCGATGCTGCGGATCAGTGCCCAAATGGTCTGCATCCCGAAGCCGTGCGCTCCGTCGAGTCGGCTCGTGCCGGTGAGGGCCAGGTGCAACGCATGGTAATCAGACGTCGCTCCGCGAACGGGCTCTGCGTCTGGCGCAGCGCGGCGGCGAACCGGATGAGCCGCGTGTCCTGATACGTCTGGGCCGTCCGACCGCTTGAGGCGCAGCACCTTCCATGACTACTAGGCCGTCAACGCGGGATCCGTCGCCACACCTTCGCGGCGACGGCCCGAGCGAAGTCGCACAGCGAATTCGACGGGAACGGACCGCCGACCACGATCGCGGCTTGCTCGTTGAGCGGCCGCCGCCCGAGGCCGGTCATCCCGAGAGGCTTGCCGAGCGTG